>Ga0307423_1000017_pt1 | contig 85515 bp, 82 predicted proteins | sample SalMarWE160310MG_FD_202154 | JGI IMG/M metagenome (GOLD analysis project Ga0307423, IMG submission 202154) | Salt marsh sediment microbial communities from the Plum Island Ecosystem LTER, Massachusetts, United States - WE1603-10 | ecosystem: Environmental > Aquatic > Marine > Intertidal zone >...
CAGAGAGCGGAAACACTCTGGGGGTCGACGGTCGAGATTGTGACCCTCGCATCTTTGGTCGAGGCGGAGACCTCGCTTGATGAGGAGCGCCCTCTGATTGCCGGCGTCTTCGCCAACCGGCTCCGTCGAGGCATGCTGCTGCAGTGTGATCCAACCGTTGTCTACGCCCTCAAAAACCGCAATGAGTGGCGGGGCCGTCTCCTGCGAATCCATTGGGAGGTCGACGATCCGTACAACACCTATCGCTATCCCGGGCTGCCTCCGGGCCCGATCAACTCTCCGGGCAGGGCTGCGCTGGCGGCAGCCATCCACCCGCAATCCACGCCCTATCTCTATTTCGTCGCCAAGCCCGGGGGAGGCCACGAGTTCTCCAAAACCCTTGCTGAGCATAATCGCGCAGTGGCTCGACTGATGAGCTCTCGCCGTTGACCGTGCGCAGCGCGGGGTGGTAGGTTCGGCTGGCTCCCCCTTGGAGCCATGCCGGGTGGCGAGAAGGGTGGGCTTGGAGGATCGTGATGGCTGAGGCCTACAGTGTGTTTGCATCGTATCTGCGGTTCAAGGAGGTGCTCTCCGACCCTCTGGGTCATCTCTACCGCGCCGGTGAGTTCGATGCTTCAGGTGTTCAGCGAGCAGTCTGGCTGAGAGTGTTCGACCGACCGATTATTGCGGCCGCTGACGTCATCGCAGCGTTTAACCGTGCCCGTGCCATTGCCAACGCAGTCCAGTCGACCAACGTGGCCGCGGGCGTCGACTGCCTCGTCGATAACGGCACGCCAGCGATTGCCACCGATTTCGTGGCTTCCCAGCCGCTGAGCCGTGTGTTGGATCGCGTGGCCAAAGAGCGGTTCCCCATTCCGGTAGACAACGCCCTCCTGATCGCCGAAAAGATCGCGCTCGCTCTTTCCGCCACTATGGCGGCAGAAATTGATGGCCAAAGGGTGGTCCATGGTTTCCTGCATCCGGGCCTGATTTTCGTGACCATCGACGGCGAAGGGATCGTTTCCGGGTTCGGCGTTGCCGAGCAGTTGCTAACGTTGATCGATGACCAACGCTCGACCGATATCATCCACCCCTACCTGGCTCCGGAGGTCTTGCAGTCCCGGGCGGCGAGTCGACGGGGAGATGTGTATTCACTCGGAGCTATTCTCTTTCACCTGCTCACTGGAATGACACTGCCGACGGCCATCGATGACCGCGCCAACGCAATAGCCGAGGCGAAATTGGCGTACGACGAGGAAACGATCCCGGACGACATCAAAGCACTCCTTCAACGAGCGCTCGCACAGCACCCCGAGGAGCGCTTCAGTTCGGCCGCAGACCTCAAGAAAGAGCTCGACCGCCTTCTTTACGGCGGCGCCTACAGCCCGACCACCTTCAATCTCGCGCTTTTCATGGATCGCCTTTTCCGACCCGAGATCGAGGCCAACGAGGCCGACCTCGCAAGGGAGCTGGCGACGGATGTCCGCCCATACCTAGCCCCTGTCGTGATGCCAGAGCCGGTAGTTGAATCCGCCGGATCTGTCGAACCATCAGGGCTCAAGGGTCGCGGTCCATGGCTTGGTCTCGGTATTGCCGGGGCGGTCGCGATCACAGCAACGCTTTGGTTGACCGTCTTTCGTGGCTTGTCGACCCCTCCCCCTCCACCAACTCCGACTGCCGAGGAGATTGCCGCTGAACGGCAGGCACAGGATGAAAAAATGAGAGCGTTAGCCGAGGGTCTGGTTGCCGAGATGATGGCTCAGAAGGAAGAGGAGATCCGCAGCGAGCTCGTGGCCCGCCAGGCAAAGATAGAGGAGCTGCAGCAGCGCCTGGTCGAGAGTGAACGCAGGGCTCGGCAGGGGCAATTGACTCAGGAGGATCTGCGCAGACGCGAAGAGCTGCAACAGCAGATCGCGGCCGAGGAAGAAGCGAAACGACAGAGCGAGGCGGTGCTGGAGGCGGAACGCCTTCCGGCCGCCGACGATGCGCGGCAGCAGGCCATTGCGCAGAAGACGGCGACCGCCGCCGTGGAGGCCGTAACCCTTGCGGCTGTGGTCGTAGCTCCATCGCCAACCTCTCCGCCGGCGCCGACCTCAGCGCCGACCGCAATCCCGACTGCCGTGCCCACACCGAGGCCGACGGCGGCTGTACAGGCGGGTCGTTCGATCGCGGAGAACAGCTTTGTCGATCCGACTGAGGTGGACTCACCACCCGCGGTTATCAAGAAATCTCCGGTCGTCTGGTCGCGCGCCGCGATCCACTCGCGGCGGCAGGGGGTCGTGGTCCTGCAAGCAACTGTCAACGCCGAAGGTTTCGTAGAAGACGTCAAGGTACTGCGGGCGGACCACGAAGGTTTCGGCATTCCCCAGGCCGTCATGGACGCGGTCATGAAGTATCGTTTTAAACCCGGAAGCAAGAACGGCGTGCTCGTGAAGACCTATTTCTCGATCGTTGCGCGCTACGATTTCACTGCCCGGTAGAATTCCTGGCTTTTCAAAAATTGAGGCCGGGCATCAGCCCGGCCTCCTCATCTGGCCCTCGATAGGGCCTAACATCATTCTCCGCCGCCGGGGGTTCCTTCCACCCTGCGCGGATCAAAGCGGCGTTCTTAGTGCTCGACGCGCTCGCGGAGGGTCTTGCCCGGCTTGAAGTGGACGTACTTCTTGGCCGGGATCGTGATCGTAGCGCCGGTCGCGGGGTTGCGGCCCTGGCGGGCACCGCGATGCTTGGTAGCAAAGGTCCCGAATCCGGGAATCGTCACCTTCTCACCTGCATCTAACGCTGTCGCAATGAGACCCTTGCGCGGATGGGCCGAAAACATTGCGTCGATGATTTCCGCCGCTTTCCCCTGGCTCACACCGGTCTTCTTCGCTAACTTCATCGCCATTTCGGTCTTGTTCATCGGAACCTCCTGGTTTTTCTTGTACTCAACATATTGGCCGCCTACTACCGAGCTGTCAAGGGAAAATCCCCAGAAAACGCCTTTCCACGCTTGTTTTCCGACCATACCCGGGTTAGTTTGTGACCCTGGAGGTGCAAATGGATCTCAAACTCCGCGGCAAGCGCGCCCTGGTGACCGGCTCCTCCCGCGGAATTGGAAGAGCGATTGCCCTCTCGTTGGCCGACTTCAAGGTCGATGTCGCAATCAATTATCTCCGCAATCGAACTCGCGCCGAGGAGACGGCACAGGAGATCGAGGCGCGCGGCGTCCGCGCCCTGGTCCTCAAGGGAAACGTGGCGAACCCGAAGCACGTTGAACGCGTTTTTTCCTCCATCGCCCACGAATGGGGCGGGCTCGATATCGTCGTGTCAAACGCTGCCTCCGGGGTCCTGAAGCCCGCTCGCGAGCTCACCATGCACCACTTTGATTGGGCCATGCACATCAATGCAGCCGCCCTCTTGCCGATTACCCAGCAATTCCTCAAGCTTTCTGCAGGCGGAGAAAAAAATCTGGTTGCGGTGTCTTCCCTCGGTGCGCTGCGCGCCATCCCGAACTACACCGCGGTTGGTGCATCGAAGGCCGCGTTGGAGTCGATGGTGCGTCACCTGGCGGCCGAGTTCGCGCCCGAGGGCATGCGCATCAACGCGGTCTCGGCGGGAACGGTCGATACCGACGCCCTCCTCCACTTTCCGAATCGGGAAGAGCTTCTGGAAAGTGCCCGAGCACGAACCCCGGCCGGTCGTCTCGTTCACCCGCAGGACGTCGCGAACGTGGTGGTCTTCCTTTGCACAGAATATGCATCCATGATCCATGGTCAAACGTTGATCATCGATGGGGGCTATTCCATCCTGGCTTGAGGACCCGCAATTCGGCCCGCAGGCGCGCCGAATTGCTAAAGCATGCGTTTGAGGAACTGCCCGGTATAGGACTTCTTGCACTTCGCGACGTCGTCCGGCGTGCCGGCGACAACCACCTCGCCGCCGCCTTCGCCGCCCTCTGGACCGAGATCGATGATCCAGTCTGCGGTCTTGATGACATCGAGGTTGTGCTCGATAACGATAACCGTGTTGCCGCGATCGACCAGCGCGTGGAGCACCGCGAGCAGCTTGTGAACGTCATCGAAGTGGAGACCCGTGGTGGGCTCATCGAGCAGATAGAGCGTCTGCCCGGTAGCGCGCTTGGCGAGCTCGCGCGACAACTTGATCCGTTGCGCCTCACCACCCGACAGGGTGGTTGCCGGTTGTCCGAGGTGAACGTAGCCGAGGCCGACGGCGATCAACGTGTCCAGCACGCGGACGATCTTGGGTACCGAACCGAAGACTTCGCGCGCCTGGTGAACGGTGAGGTCCAGGACCTCCGCTATGCTCAGCCCCTTGAAATGGACCTCCAGCGTCTCACGGTTGTATCGCGAGCCTCGGCACTGGTCGCAGGTCACGAAGACATCGGGGAGAAAGTGCATCTCGATGCGCAACCGGCCCGCACCCTGACACGCCTCGCAGCGCCCCCCCCTGACATTGAATGAGAACCGACCCGGTTTATAGCCACGCGCCCGCGCGTCGGTCGTTGCGGCAAAAAGTGTCCGGATGGGATCAAAGACTTTGGTGTAGGTTGCGGGGTTCGAACGAGGTGTGCGACCGATCGGCGACTGGTCGATGGCAATCACCTTGTCAAGGAGATCAGTCCCCTCAACACCGGCGTGTCGACCCGGTCTCGCAAGGGTTCCGTAGAGCTCTCGGGCCACAGCCTTTTGCAAGATCTCGTTGACCAGGGTCGACTTCCCGGACCCGGAAACGCCGGTGACACAAATGAGACGTCCGAGTGGCAGGTCGACGTCGATCTCTTTAAGGTTGTGCTCGGAAGCTCCCCGCACCACCAGTCGATGACCATTGCCCTGGGCCCGCGCCTCCGGCACCGGAATGAACCGTTTCCCGGCCAGGTAGGCGCCGGTCAGAGAATCTTCGACCTTCTCAAGAGATAGCGGCGGACCGCTTGCGACCACTCGCCCGCCGTGCCGGCCCGCACCCGGACCGAGATCGACCACCCAATCGGCCTCGCGGATCGTCTCCTCGTCATGCTCGACCACGACCACGGTGTTGCCGAGATCGCGCATCCCCTTGAGGGTATCGAGAAGCCGTCGATTGTCCCGCTGATGGAGACCAATCGAGGGTTCATCGAGGACGTAGAGGACCCCCATCAGCTTCGAGCCGACCTGGGTTGCCAGCCGGATTCTCTGGCTCTCACCGCCGGAGAGAGTGCCCGCCATTCGGTCGAGAGTCAGGTAGTCGAGCCCCACGGACACCAGGAACCCCAGACGATCTCCAACCTCGCGCAGAATCTTGTCGGCGACCCTCCTGTCGCGCTCGCCAAGCTCGAGACCGTTGAACCATTCGAGAGCCCGATTCACCGGCATGCTCGAGATCTCGACCAGACTGCACCCTGAGATCTTGACCGCCAACGCCTCGCGGCGGAGCCGTGAACCACCGCAATCGGCGCACGGCGCCAACGACATGTAGCGCTCGAGCTCCCGCCGGACATCTTCGGAGCTGGTCTCCGCGAAACGCCGCTCGAGGCGCGGCACCGCTCCTTCGAATCGGTCGCGGTAGCGGTAGGCGCCTTTGCGTCCTTCCCAGACGAACTCGTGCTCACCGTCCGTTCCGTACATGAGTACATGTCTCACGTCCTCCGGCAGGCGCCGCCACGGTGTGTGGAGATCGAAGCCGATCGCCTTCGAAAGCTGCTCCACCTGGTGCCGAAACCAGGAGCCTGGACTCTTGCCGACCATCGCCAGGCACCCCCCTGCGAGAGACCGCTCCGGGTCGAGTATCAGTTTTTCGGGGTCAACTTCGCGCAGGAAACCCAGACCTGAGCAGGTCGGGCAGGCGCCCTGAGGCGCATTGAAACTGAAGAGCCGTGGCGAAATTTCGGTGAGCGAGAACCCACACTGCGGGCAGGCGTGGCGGGCTGACAGCACGAGCTCCTCGCCGCCCGACCTGACCGCCAGCGCCAGACCCTCACCGACCCGGAGGGCAGTCTCAAGGGAATCAGCGAGACGGGAGGCGACGCCGTCGCGAACTGAAAGGCGGTCAACGACAACCTCTATCGTGTGTTTGCGCTTTTTGTCGAGGCTGGGCGGTTCAGCGGCCTCGATGATTCTGCCGTCCACACGCGCCCGGACGAAGCCCTCCCGCACCATCTGCTCAAAGACCTTGCGGTGCTCTCCCTTGCGACCCTCGACCACCGGCGCGAGGAGCATGAATTTCGCGCCGTCAGGCAGGGCGAGGAGTTGGTCGACCATCTGTTCGACGCTTTGAGGGCGAATAGGAATATTACAGTCCGGGCATTCTGGCACACCGATGGAGGCCCACAGCAGGCGAAGGTAATCGTGGATTTCGGTGACTGTGCCGACGGTCGACCGCGGATTACGTGAGGTCGTCTTCTGTTCGATTGAAATTGCCGGCGAAAGGCCCTCGATGGTATCGACGTCCGGCTTTTCCATCTGATCGAGGAATTGGCGCGCGTATGCGGAAAGAGACTCGACGTAGCGGCGTTGTCCTTCGGCAAAGAGGGTGTCGAAGGCCAAAGACGATTTTCCCGACCCCGAGACGCCGGTAATCACAACCAGGCGGTTACGGGGAATCGTGACATCGATGTTGGCGAGGTTGTGCTCGCGCGCACCGCGAATAATGATCTCTTCCTGCATTCAGATTCGTCTCCGTGCCCGTCCGAACTCCGCGCCCGACTTGAAGAACACTCCGCCTGCGGCTGACCTTCCCTCATTCGGCGGTGCGAATTCTCGTGTCGTATCCGGCCCCAACAGATTCAATCAATTTACGCCGCAATTATGCTGGTGTCAATCGGGTGCGAACGCTACTTTCCGCGTTCCTTGATCGCCTGTTCGGCCTCGCGATCGAGGGTGCGCTGACGGAGCGTGTCCCTCTTGTCATGAAGCTGTTTGCCACGCACGAGCGCTATTTCGATCTTGATCCAGTTGCCTTCCAGGAACGCGCTCAACGGCACCACAGTGAGCCCCTTTTCCTGGACTTTTGATGCGAAGCGATCGATTTCTCGCTTGTGCAGCAGAAGTCGGCGGCGGCGGACCGGGTCGTGATGGGCATAGCCGGCGGCTTCATAAGCACCCACGTGGCAACCGACCAGAAAGGCTTCGCCGCCAGTGAAAGAGACGTAGGCTTCCTTGAGGTTGATCTTGCCGTCTCGGATGGCTTTGACCTCGGTGCCCAAAAGCTCGATCCCCGCCGTTTCCTTTTCTAGGATGTGGTAGACGTGGCGGGCTTTTCGGTTGGTCGCGAGGACCCGGCGGTCATCGCTCATTGCACCACCTTGCCGAGCACCTCCACCATCACCGGATCGAACTGGTGTCCCTTTCCTCGGTCGATGATCTCGAACGCCCGCTCGGGGCTCACAGTCGGCCGATATCTCCCCGGCACGGTCAGAACATCGTAGACCTCGGCGACATGGATCAAGCGCGCCAGAAGCGGGATGTCTTCGCGCGCCAGACGGTCCGGATAACCTGTACCATCCCAGCGTTCGTGATGGTGACGAATTGCGGCCATGACATCGTCCAGGCCCGTACCGACCAGAATTCTCTCACCCACCACCGGGTGCTTCTGGTAGCGAACGCGGTCGTCAGCCGACGGAGAACTTGAGCGATACAGGCGTTCATAATCGAGTTCGCGCATGCCCACATCGTGGAGAAGCCCTGCAAGTGCCGCTTCCTCGGCACGGGCAGCACCGAGCTCGAGCTCTTTGGCCATCGCGAACGCGAGACGTGAAACCGATTCAGAGTGGGCGACAAGATCCGGGTAGGTGCGCGACCCCGGCTGCAGCAGCCGTCGCGCCAGATTTCGGCGGGAAAACCTGAGAAGAGATTTTTCGCGGGCATCCTCAGCGCGTGTCTGAAGCCTTGACAGCGTCGCGCGAGCGGCGTTCGCACCACCGCCCGAGATGACCGACGCGGTGAGAGTGCTGATGTCGGCGTTTTCGAGCAGGACCGCCGACGCGATCATTGGCGAGGGGGCCGGATCGACGGTCGTCGGAACCCTTCTCACTTCGATATGCCACGACGCCCGATCCGGCGGGGAGATGCCAGCCTCTACCAGGGCCGAGCTCTGGTGGCGGGTGAGAGCGTCGCGATCAAAATCCGAGCTGCCCTCACGAATGTTGACGAGAGTTGCGGCCTCGCCCGCTGTCATGAGCGTGATCGCAACCGCCACTACCTGGTGGTCGAGGACCGCGTCGAGTGCAGCATCATGAACGTTCTCGAGCCCCGACTCGTCGAGCATGGGAGCGCGGGGCGGCCCCAGCTCTATCGGTCGCTGTGCCGCCGGTGCGGCATCTTCGATCTCTTCGACGTCGTCATCCGATATAACGAACCCGGTGCGCTTGGCAAACTCAACCATGGCGGCAGCTATTTTTTTAGCGTTGGCAACATCGGTCCTTTCGAAAGCGCGTTTCCGCCCTTTATCCCGTGCATCGATGAAACCGATGATCTCCTCGCCGGCGATCAGTGGCACCAGGAGCAGCCTCGAGTTGCCGGCACTCTTCAAATAGTCGGCAAGCGGTCCCAGGTCATGTTTGCGATTGAAGGCGGCCGGGATTCCGTTGAGATCGCGGACTCTCCTCACCATCGGGTCCTGCAGCCCGTGTTCAATTGCCAGCACATCGCGACGTCCAAAACCGTACTGGGTGGCGAGCAGGAACGTTTCATCCGGCCCATAGAGATAAAGCGCAGCCCTGGTGCACTGGATCTCTTCCAAGAATCGAAAGAGGATCTCCTTGAACCCGCGTTCGATCTCCGGTGACCAGCCGGGTATGTTGGCGCTCATTTCGATCCCTCCAAAGGACCTCAAGAATCGACCCAATGTACCATCCACCAACCTCACCTGCATATCTCACCAACGTTCTGCTGCGGCCGGAAAGCTGGTGAGATATGCAGGTCAACCAGGTATCAACCGACTCAATCCGCGGTAGAATCGGCGCGTTATGTCGAGCCTTGCGGTCGCGGTCCTGCTCGTTGCATCCCTCGCCACAGACGCTTTGCACGTCGAGGTCGATCGGGGTCCCGAAGAACTGGTGGTTCGATTCGAGCTTCTCACTGAAATGCCCGAGACGGTGATCAACATGGTCTCCTCGGGTGCGCGGATCGAAATCGACTATCCGCTTCGCGTCTATGGCCGGCGGAAGATATTCCCGGACCGTAGGATCTGGAAGGGCGTGGCGCGTTCCACGGTCACCTTTGACGCCATCACCGGCCGCTACCTGTGCCAGCTCATCGTCAACGGCTCAACCACGGTCAGTCGCGAGGTTGAGTCCATTGAGATCGCCCGGCGATGGCTGGCGGCCCCGCCCCCGGTCGAGGTGCCGCTACCGAAAGGCCGCCGCGATGACTTTTTGAGAGTCCGGGCGCGCGCGGTATTTTCGAGCGGCACCACCTGGCTGGTCTTCCCCTCGACCGAGGGGACGGACTGGGTCGAGGTGAAGCTCGAGGCGCCGCGGGACGAGGAATGATCCTCGACACCGTTGGCTCGCGGGGGAGCGCCCCATGAGCCGGCTGAGTGACGTCTGGAAGCGATACCACCGAGAGAATCGCTTCCTGGTCGTGGCTTTCATCTTCTTGATGGTGCTCTCGGTAGGGGCCTTTTATCTCCTCCAGCGCGCCCAAGAAACATCTCCTGAGGAGCTCACCAACAGGGTGCTCCTTTTCGTTCTCTGGTATCTGGACATTTCGCTGATCCTCATTCTCAGCTTCATCCTCCTGCGAAATGTCGTGCGGCTTGCCGTTGATCGTCGCTCTGGGATCCTCGGTAGCCGTTTCCGCACCAAGTTGGTCCTGACCTATGTCGGGCTCACCTTTGTCCCGGTGATTCTGATTTTTTTGATCGCCACCAATCTCCTTCAGGGATCGATTGACCGCTGGTTCTCGGCGCCGGTGGAAACAATCTTACGCGGCGGCGCGGAAGTCACGGTCAAGGTCCGCGAGTTGATCGAGGATCATCTTCAGCGGCAGGCGGCCGTAGCCTCAGACGAGCTCGGCCGCGCTACCGGCCGCCGAGACCTTGTCCACCTCCAGCAACTTCTCGGAGTGGATCTGGTCGCCCTCTACGAAGGCGAGGATCTCGAGGAAATGGTCGCGGATCCACGGCGAATCCCGGCCTCGTTGCCGCCGCTTCGCTGGGAAAATCTGCCGTCGTCGGGTGTCCGCGCCGATCGCTGGCGAGGCGGCCTACTGCTCAGAGCGTGGAGTCCGACAGAAGGCGATGGTCGGGTCGTGGTCGGGGATATGCTGCCTCGCGAATTGTTGATACACCTGGAAAACGCGATCGCCGCGGACGCTCAGTTCCAGGAAATGAAACAGAAGCAAGGCACAATTACAGCCACCACGGTTCTGGTGCTTCTCGCCGTTACGTTACTACTGCTTTTCGCCACCGTTTGGGTCGGTCTGTATCTCTCGCGGCGATTCACCGAACCGTTGCTGGTTGTCGCCGCGGCCACACAGAGAGTTGCCGAAGGTGACGCCCTCGAAGAGATCGAGGTGCCGGCATCGGATGAGGTGGCGGTGCTGGTGAATTCGTTCAACGCCATGGTCCGCCGGGTTCTCGCTACTGAGGCAGAGATCCTCACCTCCAACCAAGAGCTGACAACCCTCCTCGCGACGGTGCCAACCGGGGTGTTGTCGGTGGACACCGAGGGTCGGTACTTTCGCCCCAACCCCGCAGCCGCGGCCATCCTCGGCCACGAGGCGTGGGCACACAGTTGGCAGCCGCTGCATGATCTCGATCGGCATGAGCTCAAGGAGCTGTATCAGCGGCTCCTGCCTGGGCAACCAGCCGATTTCAGTTGCGAGATCGACCTCGAAACTGGTGGCGAAACCTACCGTATCGACATCACGTCCCGCCCACTGCCTGGGGGAGGACGGGTCGTTACAATGGACGACCTCACCCAGCTCATTCAGGCCCAGAGACAGGCGGCCTGGAGCGAAGTCGCACAGCGCATCGCGCACGAGATCAGGAACCCTCTGACCCCGATCAGGCTGGCGGCAGAACGCATGCAGCGCCGCGCCGACGGCCTCGAAGGGGAGCTGCGTGAAATCGTGACCTCGGGTTGCGAGGCGATCGTTGCCCAGGTCGCTGGACTCAAAGAGCTGGTCGACGCGTTCCAGGAGTACGCGAGAATGCCGACAATCAACCCGCGACCGACAGACCTCGGTCGCATACTGCGGGAGCTGTGTTTGCTGTATGGGGGCGTACGTGAAGGTCTTGAAGTGCAGACCACGCTCCCCGAAAACGAGATCCGAGCAATGGTCGACCCGGCACTCCTGAGGCAGGCCCTGGTCAACCTGCTTGACAACGCGGTGTGGGCGATCCCTGGCGCCGGCAGTATCAAAATCGCAGCCTTTGTCCGAGGCCAGGACGTGGTTATCGAGGTCGAGGACGATGGCGTCGGTCTTCCGACAGAAGATACCGAAACCCTGGTTGAGCCTTTTTTTTCCACCAAGGGGCGCGGCTCTGGTGTGGGTCTCGCTCTCGTTCATCGAATTGTCTCGGACCATGGCGGCACGCTCGAACTCCGGTCTCTCGAAGTGGGTGGCACTCGGGTCCGGATCGTGCTCGACAACGCGCTCGTCGGCACCGAAACCTGATTCCCATGAACCTGGAACTCTCGCCGGCTTTCTGCTGCGCCGGAATCCTGGTGAAATGTGCAGGTTCAACGGGCTACCGTTGACCCTTTCAGGAGCCCCCTGATAACATCGTTACCATGGCGTATCCCGGCAACTCCGAGCTCTCACCCCAGGCACAGGATCGCGTGATGACCGCCTTCAAGCAGGTGGTGGGTAAACTTCAACAGGGAAATCGAGAAGAAGCCCTCATCGGGCTCGAGTTCGTGCTCCGTCTCGACCCCGCATACGCACCAGCCAAAAACCTCCACCAACAGCTTTCCTCGGGGGCGGCGGAAATTGATCTCAACGACGTGCTGTCGCAGCTCCAGGCCCCGACCACCGACACCATCAACACGTTGCTGGTCGAGGCGGTGGAGATGTACGACGAACGTGATTTTGAGGGGGCGCGAGCCAAGGTCGAGCAGGTGTTGGCCGACATTCCGGGCCACGAAGAGGCGCGTTTTCTCCTGTCGCAAATCGAAGAGGCAACGAAGGATTCGTCACGGGTTGGCCAATTCCTCCAACAGGCACGCGATGCCCTGGCGCGTGGTGACTCGCAAGAGGCCGCCAATTTCGTGATGATGGCCCAGGCCCTCGACCCCCACCACAGCGGAATTGCGGAAACCATCGCGCTCATCGATCAGGGTGGCGACGTATCGCTCGAACAGGCGGGTTTCGCACAAGAAGAAAGGAGGCCTTCGGCGGACTCCGGCGAACCCGGCGCAGTCAGCTTCGAGCCGGCCGTTGGGTCGTCGGATCTCTTTTCTGAAACCGAGCACGACGCATCGCCGATCGGAGTGGAAAGCACCACAGGCTTCGAGGCGGCAACGCCAATAGACAAGCCCCCCCCGGGTCCGCCGCCGCCCCACGTTTCGGCCGCACCCAAGCCGGCCGCAAGAGATCCTCAGCCACCAGCGTCGACCGAGTCGTACTACGAGGAGACTGGAGTGGCCGAAGAAGGCCTGTTCGAAACAGGGCCTACAATGTCGGCGGGGGCCTCCGAGGACTTCGAGGTCGATCCGAGCGACACCCAGGCAGTCATTCGCGATCTTCTCACCAAAGGTGGTACCGCCGCGGCTGAAGACGACTATGCCGCCGCCATCGACGCGTGGTCGAGGATTCTTCTCATCGACCACAAGCATGAAGAGGCACTGGACCGCATCGAGCACATTCGTCACGCCAAGGAGGACATCGATCGCCGGGTTGAGCCGATGTTGGCTGATGCCCGATCTTCTCACCTCAGCGGAGACCTCGAGGTTGCGACTGATTTTGTTCGGCGCGCGCTCGAGATCAGCCTAAACAACGTCGAAGCCACCCGTCTTCGAGAGGCCATTGAGCGGGGCGCTCACCCGGACAGCAGCGAGTTCGCGAGGTCGTCCGCGATGCCCGATCTGGAAGACGACCTCTTCACAGACGAGTTCGAGGCAACCGCCGATTTCGGGGAAGCGGCGTCTGGCCCGTCGACTGCCCTCGAGGGCGAGTGGCGGACGCCCGTTAAACCCAAACGCAAAATCCCCTGGCAGTGGTGGGCGGTGATCGGTGCCGTCGGCCTCGTCATCGTTGGCGGCGCCATGTGGTTCGGCGGAGTATTGGCGCCCGCCCCGGAGGCTGAGCCACGGGTCAATGTCGTCAACCGCGTTCTCGCCGAGGCGGAGGAGATGTACAACCAAAAACGGGTTGAAGAGGCAATTCTCCACCTCGAGCAGAACTCGGCCGATGATCAGTTCCAAATGCGAATTGACCGCGCCCTCAACCAGTACCGGGCGGCGGTGGCGACCCCGGTTCCAACGCCTATACCTGAAGGCCTGACCGTTTGTCGCGAGCTCCTTGAAGAGGGCCACTGGATGGCGGCCTATGAACGCGCCATGTCCGAACTCAGGGTTCACCCGAACGATCCGGGCCTCCAGGAGGTGCGACAACAGATTCTCGGGATGGAACCGGCGGCTGCCGACCTCTATGGCGCCGTCAGGTCGGGCGATTTCGAGGCCGCACTCGACCTCTCGAAGGCGTTGCTCGAAAAACGCCCTGATGACCCTGAGGTGGTCTCGGCGTACGATCGTTACCTGTTCAATGCAGCCCTGGTGGAGCTCCGCACGTTCAACCTTTCGAACGCCGAATCCTATTTGAAAGAGCTCCAGCAACGCCAACCGGACGACGAAGAAATTCAACGCATTTTAGAGTTCGTCGACACGTACAAAACGCGTCCGGTTGACATGCAGCTGGAGATCTTCGTCGGCAGTCTTTCAGAACGATGACCGACGATCGAAAGTCCATTCCCAGTGACTGGGACGCGCTGGTCGATCGCCCTTCCGAAGTCGGCTCCGCACGCCCTTCAGCGCCGGCCCCTGATTCTCATCGGCCGCCAACCCTCACGTTGATGGCCTCCGCGTGGGCTGATCTCGTGGGTGTTCTGGCCGTTTGCACCGGCGCTCTCATCGCCATCCTCGTGCTTGGAGAACGGCCGGCTCTGCCAGCGTTTGCCTGGGCCGCCGCACTCGGAGTCGCATGGTGGATATTTGCGGCCGCTGTTCTCGTCGTTGTCCGCCAGGCAACTCCCGGCATGCTGCTGGCTGGCATCAGTTTCGCGGAGGCGGTTCCGCCGCGGCGTGTCGGTTGGGTGTTGGCGGCGGCATTCGTCGGAGTTGCAACCGTTGGTCTCTCGGGAATCATCGGCGGACGAGGCTCGATCCTTCGTCTGGCCGCGGCGGCCGATGTGGTGGATGGTGCCGCGTGACACCCGTTGAACGGCTCAGCTCTTGCGGCGTTTAAAGACCATTCCAATGTGATCCGTGGCGGCTGTTTTGTAGTTGATGGCGGTGATGGCCACCAGCTCCCACCCCTTGTCACCGAGAAGGTTGAGTTCGCTCTCCTTGGCCGGGTCGATTCGGTAGTTTTCGGATCGGATGTTGATGATCCTGTACTCCCAACGAACCGCTTCCATGCCGTCCTCCCCCGCCGCGGCGACTCGTTCTCCGCATGAGTCCTCGAAAATCGGTCCGGTAGTTTTCCTGGTGCGCGGCTTGCGAAGTGTAGCATCGACTTCCCTCCGCGACTTCGCTACTTTGGTGAGGTGCAAGCGCTCCTGGGCTTCAAATGACTGCGACTGACGGCGCTATTCGTTCTGCCGAACAGTTCGAGCTGTCGGTGGTGATTCCGGCACTGAATGAGGCTGGCCGGTTGCCGCCGACTCTCGCGCGTATCGGCGCTTATATCGGCGCTCATCCGGATTGGCAGCCGGCCGAAATCGTTGTCGTCGACGACGGTTCGTTGGATGGCACCGCAGCAGCAGCGGCCAATGTTGACGTGCCGCACGGCGTCGACGTCCGCGTCGTCGAACACCCGAAAAATCTCGGCAAGGGCGCTGCCGTGCGCACAGGCTTCGGCATCGCACAGGGACACTGGGTGCTGCTCACCGACGCAGACCTTTCGGCGCCGATTGAAGAGCTGCCGGTCCTGGCCCGTGCGGCTTCCCGGGGTTCGGTGGCGGTCGGCTCGCGAGCTGTGGAACGGCGGCTTGTAGAAACCCCGCAACCACGCCATCGGGATATGATGGGGCGCGCCTTCAACCTGATGCTGCGCACGTTGTGGTTGACCAGGATCCGAGACACCCAGTGCGGCTTCAAGCTCTTTCCTGGAGAGCTGGCCCGCGCCTTGGCTGATGTTCAGCGCCTGGATGGTTTTGCGTTTGATGTCGAGCTGTTGCTGCTTGCCGGCTCTTGGGGGTTCGGTGTCAATGAAATCGGCGTCCGATGGAATCACGTCGAAGCGTCACGGGTGATGCCTGTGAGGCATTCGTTAGAGATGTTCGGTGACACGCTCCGTCTGTGGTGGTGGAGGGCCGCCGGAAAACTCGCGCCCTGCCCAAAGGCGCTGAAATGAGTGACGTGGGCCCACATCCGTGGTTGGTCGACGCGTTCCTGGAACACCTTGAATGGGAGCGCAATCTTTCACCCGCAACCCTCCTCGCCTATCGCCGCGAAGTCCTTTCCTTCGTCGCGTTCGTCGAATCTGAGCTCGCCCTCGAACTCCCCATGCAAACGAGCCCTGTGACCGTGCGGGCCTACCTGGCCCATCTTCACTCGCGCGGCCTCAAGCCACGCTCCATAGGCCGCGGCCTCGCCGCTCTCCGGACCTATTTCCGCTTCCTGGTGGCCGAGGGTGCCATCGAAGCGAGCCCGGCAAACGCCGTACCTCACCCGCGTGATGCGCAACGAACGCCGGAAATCGCGGACCGCTACGCCATCGAGGAACTTCTTGAAGGTTTTCCGGACACCTCGGTGGGGCGCCGTGACCGCGCAGCGGTGGAGCTTTTATATGCAGCGGGTCTCCGGGTTGGCGAACTCGTAGCTCTCGACCTCGGTGATGTCCAGCTCGGGCAGCGAATGGTCAGGGTGCGCGGCAAGGGGCGAAAGGAGCGCCTCGTACCCTTCGGGCGGCCGGCAGCACAAGCAATCAAAGCCTATCTTCCCGAACGCGCGCGCTGGCGTCAAAGGGTTGTTGACGAGGACGACCCCCTGTTCGTCAACCAACGCGGTGGCCGCCTCAGCGACCGGTCCATCCGCCGTCAGCTCGACCGCGCCGTCCGCCACTCAGCAGACCTCAACCACCTCCATCCGCACTCGTTGCGACACGCATTTGCAACCCATCTTCTGGAGGCGGGGATGGATCTTCGCGCGATCCAGGAACTTCTCGGCCACAGCTCCCTCGCCACGACTCAGATCTACACCAAGGTCGACCTGGCGCATTTGATGGCGGTTCACCGAAAAAGCCACCCGAAGGGATAGGATTTTCGACCAGACAATCGGCCTGTTGTCGGCGTTGTCAAGAGCATGTGCCGTATTGCAGAGGGCGGTTGGGAGGTGGAATCCGTATGGCCGTGGGTGGGTGAACGGAATTCAGTGAGCAGCGGGCTCGGCGACCAGAATGCCGCTGTCTCGCCGAGTGCTGGTGATGACCCATATCGTGCCGCGATAGGAGAACTCGACGCCCCTTTTCACCGACTCCCCGGGCGCAAACACGAGTACCTCCGCGGAGGCGCCGGAGTCGGCAATCACGACTGTCTCGCGTCCTTCCCGCGCGGCGGTCCAATTCGATCTCTCGATCGCTACGGGGTGCACCCGTTTGAGTTCTCGTGATCCCAAAATTCCCGTCCTCACATACATATGACGATGGAAATTGGAAAAAGGTTCACAGCCCGCCGTGATCGGTATCACGAATTTCGAGGGTCCGCGCCCATATCCGACTCGAATCGACCGCCAGGACAGCATGGCGCACGCGACGATCGCGTCGGTTTTTGATCGCCGCGAGCTCCGCCGGTGGAGACATGAGGCCCCAGTTGATGTTCGCGGGTTGAAAGGTCGATGGATGACTTCCTATGAGGTGCCGCACCAGCCCGCCCAGAGCAGTTTCGGGTGGCGGTGGGCTCAGATTGAGCCCCGCCAATTCCGCAGCAATAAAGCGGGCCGCGAGGAGGCCGGTGGCCGCCGACTCGACATAACCCTCGACACCCGTGATCTGGCCGGCGAGGCGAATCGTTGGTCGGGATCGCAGACGAAGGGTGACATCAAGATGCTGCGGCGCGTTAATGAATGTGTTGCGGTGGATCATTCCGAGGCGAACAAAGCGTGCGTTTTCGAGGCCGGGAATGGTGCGGAAGATCCGTCTTTGTTCGCCATGAGTGAGCTTGGTCTGGAAGCCAACCAGGTTCCAGTGTTCGGCGGCGAGATCGTCCTGGCGCAGCTGAACGACCGCCCACGGCCGACGCCCGGTCGAGGGATCCTCGAGGCCAACTGGTTTCATCGGCCCGTAGCGCAGGGTGTCTCGGCCCCTCTCCGCCATGACCTCGATCGGCAGGCATCCCTCGAAGTATCGTAGGTCCCGGCTTTCAAATTCCTTGAACGGGACCTTTTCCGCCCCCAGGAGCGCGTCGATGAAATCCTCGTACGCAATGTGGTCGAGCGGCGCGTTGAGGTAATCGGCACCATCTCCCTTTCCGTACCGCGAAGCTCTGAAGAGACGACCCATGTCGAGGGAGTCCGCCGCAACGATTGGTGCCACTGCATCAAAAAAGGACAGCGCCTCGGCGCCGAGTTCCTCGTTGAGAGCGCGATGGAGCGCGGGCGATGTGAGCGGTCCGGTTGCGATGATAGTGGGACCATCGGGCAGGGTGACCACCTCGCTGCGATCGACCGTTATCCGCGAGTGCTGCGTGATCGCCGTCGTCACACCGCGCGCAAAGAGGTCGCGGTCGACCGCTAGGGCTCCGCCCGCCGGCACCGCGGCCTGGCGAGCGATGCGCACGATCAAAGAGCCGAGCGCCTCCATCTCGGCCTTGAGGACACCAACAGCGTTGGTCGGCCCATCGCCCCGGAGCGAGTTGGAACACACGAGTTCGGCGAGAAGGCTCCCGCGATGGACCGGAGTCGGACGGCCAGGGCGCATTTCGGCGAGCACCACGTCAATACCGGCTTCGGCCAGCTGCCACGCGGCCTCGCTGCCTGCGAGCCCACCACCGACCACAAGCACCCGTACACCGCTCAATCCGTAGACCTGTTCTTCCCGCCTCCGGGCGCACGCACTCGTAAATACCGCCCATCGGCGAGACGTGAGATCTCGCCGGCGAGCTCGAGGGCAAGAATATCTCCGAGCGCCTCGCCGACCGCGATCCCGGCACGGGCAGCGATCTCATCGGCTGTCACCGCCTCGCCGGCACCAATGAAGCAAAGCAGGCCTTGCTCCGCGTGCGATTCGGTCTCTGCCGGCGGCTGATGCCCGATGGCGTCGAAGAGGTCGCGAGGTGTCAGGAGCGGCCGCGCGCCGACCCGCAAAAGGGTGTTCGGGCCGACTGAAAGCTCCGAGAAGATGTTGCCGGGGACCGCCAATACCTCGCGCCCCTCTTCTATAGCCAGCCGCGCGGTGATGAGCGCTCCCGACCGTGCCGCGGCCTCAACCACCACAGTCGCCCGGGCGAGGCCAGCGAGAATTCGATTGCGCTCGGGAAAGTGATGCCGCCGCGCTGGCGTGCCGGGCGGATACTCTGTGATCAGTGCCCCGTTCGCTGCGAGCTCTTCGGCAAGCTCGCCATGTTCGGGAGGATAGATACGGTCGGGGCCTGTGCCCCACACGGCCCAACTCTGTCCGGAGGCTGCGAGAGCTCCGCGGTGTGCCGCCTCATCCACGCCCCGCGCCATGCCCGACACCACCGCAACGCCGGCGTTCCCGAGCTCTTCACCGAGCAGGCGAGCGACTTGGAGGCCATAAGGTGTCGCCTTTCGCGAACCGACGATAGCGACTGCTGGTCGATCGTCAAGGTGACCACGTACGAACAGACCCATGGGTGGATCGGAGGTGGCCGCGAGCAATCCAGGGTATTGGTCGTCGCCCGGGATCAGCCAACGCCACCCTGCCCTCGTCATGCGCTCGACCGCAGTTTTCGCCTCGGCGCTGGCAAGCTTGAGCGCCGTGTCGAGAAGGGCTCGTGGCGTTCCGCCTTCCGAGAGGCTGGCCAGGAGGGGTTGGCCGCTGGAGGCTTCCGCGACCAGCCTCCGAATACGCGACCCTCCACCAGCGAGCACCAGCCCGAGCCTGAGGAACGATTCCTCGCGGTGATTCATCGCACTCATGGTACCCGCGCCGTTCCGGTTATACTCAGAGCATGGATTTTCGGGTCCTTGGGAGCTTTGGGGGCGACAGCCCCGAGTGCAGGATGACGTCCTTCCTGGTTGACGGCCGGGTCGCGGTTGACGCGGGCGCCATCACGCGCGCGCTGACCATCGCCGAGCAGCGACAGGTTCGGCATGTGTTGATTACTCATACCCACATGGACCACACAAATACCTTGCCCTTCCTGATCGAGAATTCCTTCGGTTCCAGTGACCAGCCGGTTTCGATTTTCTGCACCAAAAGGGTTCTTGCGGGAGTCCGCCGGCACCTCTTCAACAACGACACCTGGCCCGACTTCACCCGGATACCGAATCACATGTACCCATCGGTGAGATTCGAAGAGATCGAGATCGAAACGCCCTTCACCATCGACGAGCTCTCGGGCGGACCGCTCGAAGTGACTGCCGTGGAGGTCAATCATGTCGTGCCCACGACCGGGCTGTTGCTCCGTCAGGGGCGATCGAGCGTGATCTTCACCTCGGACACCGGACCGACCTCGCGAATCTGGGAGGTGGCCAATGCCACCGAAGACTTGGCGGCCATCATTACGGAGGTCTCGTTCCCGAATCGGATGCAGGACGTGGCCGACGTCAGCCTCCATCTCACTCCGAAGACCCTGAGTGCCGAGCTCGAGAAACTCGAGCGTGACGTGCCCGTCTACCTCTACCACTTCAAACCGCCATATATCGCGGAGCTCCGCCAAGAACTGGCTGCGGCTGAGTTGCCGGTCGCGGTGGAAGAGCTCATTCAGGACCGCCTATACCGGTTCTGACCGATCCGAGCTCTCAGCCGGGGGCATCGAACGGAGCCAGGGAGGCGAGGATCCGGGCACACTCGTCCGCGCCCCTGAACCATCCGCGGGTCGGCCGCGGCTCGACGGGCCATGCCTGTCAATGGCTGAGGCGGCTGGCAACTCCGGCGACCCGCTCTTTGGTTTCGTTTTCGAACCAGCAGTCGAGGAAGGCGGCGTCTTGATCCGGCACTCCGCGACGCATGACTTCCCACACCTCGCCGAAGAGAAATCGCTTCGACTCGACAAATGCGCGACGCGGCCGACCTGCGAGTTTTCCAAGCTCAAGGTCTGTGACCGCCATGGTGTCAGAGGCGGCAGCGGTGCGGTGCACGATCCCGAGTTCCCGGGCACGGGTGGCGGTACATCCTTCGCCGCGGAAAACGAGGTGATCGAGCGCTGGAGAGCTGAGGCGCGCACGCAGCATCCGCAGGCAGCCGCCGGGAACTGGCACACCGAGGTTGAGCTCCGACAACCCCTGTCTCGCCTGGCCGGTTGCCATCACTCGCAGGTCACAGCACAGCGAGAGGAGGCAGCCTCCCGCCACCGCGTGGCCGCCGATCGCGGCCGCGGTCGGACCGGGGTAGGAAAAGAGATCCAGGATCAAAGCGTTGAAGGTGCGAAGAAATTCGCCAACCTCTTCGCGATCGGCATCGGCAAGCAGTTTGAGGTTCCAACCCGGGCAGAAAAGGGTCGAATGAGAGGAGGCGAGAACAACACATGGCGCCCCTTGATCGGCGAGTTGTTTGATGCTATTCCGCAGGGCGGACATCAGCGCCGGATCGAGGGCGTTGGGCCCGTGGTCCATCACCAGGCGGTGAATGCCGCGGTTTTCTTCATGGACCAGAACATCGTCAGGCATTGGCTTCCTCCCCAATTTCCAGGAATAGTTCATGAACCCGCCGATCGCCCGTCAGCTCCGGGTGAAATGTGGCGGCAAGAACTCTGTCCTGACGGACCAGCACCGCGTCATCACCCCAGCTCCCGAGCACCTCCACGGACACGCCGACCCGAGTAATTCGAGGGGCTCGAATGAAGACCCCCTCCATCCGCGGCGGATCACCGAGGGCGGGGGCGAGGTCAATCTCAGCAATCGTCGAGAAGACCTGGCGCCCGTATGCGTTGCGTTCGACATCGATCGCAAGAACCCCGAGACAGGTTTGTTTCGGCACCACCGCCTGGGCGAAAAGAATCACACCAGCGCATGTCGCGAGGACAGCCATTCCCGCTCTGACCCTCTCTACGATCCGGCGGGAGAGATCCTCAGGCTCCATCAGCCGGAGCATCGCCGACGACTCGCCCCCGGGGATCACCAGCGCCCGAATCTCTTCCAACTCCGCGGCCGTACGAACCGCCCGGACTTCCGCCCCGATTTCGCGGAGCGCGGCCGAGTGCGCCGCCCAGTCGCCCTGCAGCGCGAGCACGCCGATCGTTTTCAACGGTCACCACCCCCTGCGCGACAGCATTTCCTCCGGGGTCAACTTCCCGGCCTCGAGACCGTGCATCGCTTCGCCCAGGTCTCGCGATATCTCGACCAGTTTTGCCGGGTCCTGCCAGTGGGTGACGGCCTGAACTATTGCGCGTCCACGACGCTCGGGGTCGTCGGATTTGAAGATGCCAGACCCTACGAAAACAGACTCCGCTCCGAGCATCATGCAAAGAGCGGCATCGGCCGGGGTCGCGATTCCCCCGGCGGCAAAATTGGGCACCGGCAGATGGCCGTTCTCGGCCACCCAGCGGACCAGTTCAAAGGGTGCCTGCAGCTCCTTCGCGTGGCTCATCAGCTCGTCCTCTTCGAGAATCGTCAACGTCCGAATTCCGCGCTGTACAGCGCGCAAATGGCGGACGCCTTCGACGATGTCGCCAGACCCCGCCTCACCCTTGGTACGGATCAAGGCCGCGCCTTCACCGATCCGCCGCAGGGCTTCACCGAGGTTGCGACAACCACACACGAAAGGGACCCGGAATCCGTGCTTGGAGATGTGGTTTTCCTCATCAGCCGGAGTTAGAACTTCGCTCTCGTCAATGAAATCGACCTCCAGTGCCTCGAGGATTCTGGCCTCTGCGATGTGGCCGATACGAACTTTGGCCATGACCGGAATGGAGACCGTCTTCTGGATTTCATGAATCTTTTCAATCGACGACATCCGTGCAACTCCGCCCTGGACCCGAATGTCAGCCGGTACTCTCTCGAGAGCCATCACCGCCGCCGCACCTGCGTCTTCCGCGATCTTTGCCTGATCGGCGTTGGTGACGTCCATGATGACGCCACCCTTGAGCATCTCCGCCAGCCCGACCTTGACGCGGAACTGGGAATCATTGTGATCCATGGTCTTCCTCCCTCGGCTCGGCCTCATTGTACACACCAGCGAACGCTCTGCCGGCCCAGCCTCACTCCGTGGCTGTTCGCTGCAACCGGAGCAGCGCGAATGCGTTGATCGCGATGTGGGCGGCAGCAGCAGCCGGGTAGCCGCTGAACTCGAAAATCATACCCAACACGGCACCGAGAGCACACGCGAGAATTGGCCACAGCCACAGGCGGCGGTTCGGTACGATGTGGAGCGCTGCGAAGAGCAGGGCCGCAGGCAGCAGCCCGATGATCGGCTGTAACAGGGCCCGGATCAGCGCTTCTTCGGCCAAACCGGAAAATATGGCGACGGCGATCGCATCGGCGACCGACCAGTCATGCACCATCTGCTGTTGCCATGCCTCGAGATTGGCGAGAGCCGGAAGGCGGCGCAACATCCAGAGGCCGCCGGCACAGGCTGCGCCGGCCACCAGGCCGGCAATGACTCCGGATACCAAAGACCCGCGTGGCGCGAGGCCACCCCAGACCCCCGTCTCGCGAAGTGACAATCCGACCAGAGCGATCACTCCGATCACCCCCTCTTGGTGGATCAGGACAACTGCCGGAATTGCTCGGGCCGCGGGTTCTTCGTGTGAGCCCATGTCGTGATTGGTGGTGGGATTACTCCCGGTCGCCGTCAGCGGGGGTTTCGTCGGCCGGAAACTCCTCGGTGCCGTCAACCATCCCGCCCTCGACCTCACTATCTTCATCGTCATCGTCGTTCTCGACGGCCTCGGCCCGCGCGACCGAAACCACGCGGTCGCCCTCATCAAGGCGAATCACACGCACGCCCTGGGCAGCACGACCAAAGCGCGAAATTCCGTCAACGTTCGTCCGTATCAGCATCCCGCCCTCGGTAACGATGAGGATCTCGTCGTCTTCCCGGACATAGCGGATGGCTGCGACTGCGCCGTTCTTCGTCGTCAGCTGGATGAGCTTGATCCCGAAGCCGCCCCGCCGCTGCACACGGAATTCCGAAACACGGGTGCGTTTGCCGTAGCCGAGATCCGTCACAACCAGGATGTCGTTATCCTCGGCCGGATCGAAAGTCGCGAATTCCTCGACGAAATCTCCCTCGCGGAGATTGACGCCACGGACGCCGGCTGTGACGCGACCCATCGGGCGTACATCCGTTTCCTCGAAGCGTATGGCCATCCCGCGATTGGTGCCCATGAAGACGTGCGCTGCACCATCGGTGAGGCGCACGGAGAGGAGATCGTCGCCCTCGTTGATGACCACGGCCCGCAGTCCGTTGGCGCGGATGTTTGCGTATTCACGGAGCGGCGTTCGCTTGACCCTCCCGAGGCGGGTGGCGAAAAAGAGGAACGAATCTTCGTGTTCGGAGAAATCCCGTACCGCCAGCAATGCCCGCACATGCTCGTCGGGCGCGAGCTGCAGGAGGTTGACCAGCGCCCGGCCGCCGGCCGCCGGTCCGACATCTGGGAGTTCGTGGACCTTGCGCGCGAACACGCGCCCGGTCGACGTAAAGAAAAGCATCGTTGCATGGGTCGAGGCGACAAAGAGCTTCCATACCTCGTCTTCGTCCTTGATGCCCATGCCTCGGCGCCCGCGCCCTCCGCGCCGCTGCGCCCGATAGGTGGCGGCCGCGGAACGTTTGACATACCCACCGCGGGATACGGTGATCACCATCTCCTCTTCGGCAATCAGATCCTCGATGGATATCTCGCTTGGATCGTCGATGATCTCGGACCGTCGCGCGTCGCCGTACTTTTTCTTCATTTCGGCGAGCTCCTCGACGATGATCTCGGACACCATATCTTCGGACTCGAGCACCGCCTCGAGGTGGGCAATGAGCTTGCGAACCTCCGCGTGCTCATCAACGATCTTGTCGCGTTCGAGCCCGGTCAGGCGCTGCAGTCGCATGTCGAGAATGGCCTGAGCCTGCAACGTCGAAAGCCCGAATCCTTCCATCAGGCCGTTGCGGGCGGACTCGGGGTCGGCCGCGCCTCGAATGAGGGCGATCACAGCATCGAGATTGTCGAGCGCGATCACCAACCCTTCGAGAATGTGGGCGCGCTCGCGGGCGCGAGAGAGGTCGTACGCCGTGCGGCGCATGATCACGTCGCGCCGGTGGTCAAGAAAATGCTGCAGGAGCTCCTTGAGGTTGAAAACCCTGGGTTGGTTGTTGATGACACCAAGGAGATTGATGCCAAAGGTCGTCCGCATCTGGGTCAATGTATAGAGATTGTTCAGCACGACTTCCGGTACGGCGTCGCGCTTGAGCTCGATCACGACCCGGATGCCGTCGCGATCCGATTCATCACGGAGATCGGCGACGCCTTCGAGCCGTTTGTTGTGAACCAGGTTCGCGATTTGCTCCACCAGACGTGCCTTGTTGACCTGGTACGGCAGCTCGCTGACGATGATCGCCGCTCGTTTCTTTTTCTCTTTGTCTGCCTCACGGATTCGGGTGCGCGCCTGCATGCGCACGAGGCCGCGACCGGTGGTGTAGGCATCGTGGATCCCTTTGCGGCCGAGGATGAATCCCGCGGTCGGGAAGTCGGGCCCGGGGATGAAATTCATCAGATCGACAACGCTGAGCTCCGGATCGCTGAGCAGGGCGATCGTCGCGTCCACGACCTCGCCGAGATTGTGTGGCGGGATATTGGTCGCCATACCTACGGCGATACCAGAAGACCCATTGACCACCAAGTTGGGGATGCGGGCCGGAAGCACGGTGGGCTCGCTCATCGAGCCGTCGTAATTCGGTGCCCACTCCACCGTTTCCTTCGCGATATCATCGCCGAGGAGCTCTTCCGCCAACCGCGTCAATCGCACCTCGGTGTAGCGCATCGCCGCCGGCGAGTCTCCGTCGACCGAACCGAAATTGCCCTGGCCGTCGACCAGGGTGTAGCGCATGGAGAAGTCCTGCGCCATGCGCACGGCGGTGTCATAGATTGCCTGATCGCCGTGCGGATGGTACTTCCCCATGACATCGCCGACGATCCGCGCCGATTTCTTGTACGGGCGCGAGGCAGTGTTCCCGCCCTCCCACATACCGAAAAGAATCCGGCGATGCACGGGCTTCAACCCGTCACGCACATCGGGCAGCGCTCGGCCGATAATCACGGACATCGCGTAATCGAGATACGAGTTCTTGAGTTCTTCCTCGATGGTTACAGGCACACGATCCGTGCGTGGAGGAGGCGACAGGTCGGCCATTTAGATGTCCAGGTTCCGGGCCTCGAGCGCGTTGGTTTCGATAAAGTTCCGGCGCGGCTCGACGGCATCCCCCATCAGGATCGTGAAGAGCTCGTCGGCGCGGGCTGCGTCCTCGATGGTCACTTGGAGGAGGCGCCGCGTGGCAGGATCCATGGTGGTATTCCAGAGTTGTCGCGGGTTCATCTCACCGAGGCCCTTGTATCGCTGGATGTTGAGGCCTCTTTTGGCGACCTCATAGACGCGGCCAACGAGCTCGCGGAGACTCGCCAGGGTTTCCCGGTCACCGTTGCGGTCGAGATGGAACGGGCCGACGCGAAGTGCCTCCACCTGGGGCAACTGGTTGCGGGCACGGCGGTAGTGACCGCTCGCTCCAAGCAGTTGGCCGAGGCGCACCTCCCGGCCGCGGCCGTTGAGCCCGACTCTGCAGATGACCTCGGGCACCCCGTGCTCCTCGTCAAGCTCGATCCGGGTTTCCTCATAGCCGAGCTCGCGGAGCTCGGTCGCCAGGGCTTCCGCGAAGCCCTCGGACCCGACGCCGCTTTCCCAGCCCGCTTCGGTGTCGAGTGCAGCCAGAACGATGTCCTGTGGCCACCCGCGCCGTTCGAGGTGCTCGAGGCTTTGGTTCCAATCCTGGGCGGCAAGGATAGCGTGACGCAGCTCCCGGCCCGCGAGCTCGCGGCCGGTCGTGCCGATCACCAGCCGATATTCATCCTCGACACGATCGAGCAAAAAGCGTGAGAGGTCGCCGTCGTCACCGAGGTAGACATCTTTCTTCTTCCGACTGACCTTGTAGAGCGGAGGCTGCGCGATAAAGAGATGGCCCCGATCCACGAGCTCCTTCATCTGGCGGTAAAAAAAGGTCAGGAGGAGCGTTCGGATGTGCGACCCATCGACGTCAGCATCGGTCATTATGACGATCTTGTGATAGCGCACCTTGAGGGGATCGAACTCGTCCTTGCCGATTCCGGTGCCCAGACACTGAATCAACGCGCGGATTTCCTCCGACGACAGCATGCGATCGAAGCGCGCCTTTTCGACATTGAGGATCTTCCCTCGCAGTGGCAGGACCGCCTGGAAGAGTCGATTTCGGCCTTGCTTGGCCGACCCTCCCGCCGAGTCTCCCTCGACGATAAAGATTTCGGAGAGCTCCGGATCACGCTCCGAACAGTCCGCGAGCTTCCCTGGCAGCGCGGATGTTTCGAGGGCGCTCTTGCGCCGGGTGAGTTCACGAGCCTTGCGAGCCGCCTCGCGCGCTCGCGCCGCGTCGAGACATTTGGAGACGATGCCCTTGGCGACCGCGGGGTTCTCCTCGAAGTAGGTCGCCAGCCGATCGTTGATCACCGACTCGACCCAGCCCTTGACGTCTGAAGAAACCAATTTGTCCTTGGTCTGGCTCGAAAACCTCGGCTCGCGAATTCGCACCGCCACGATCGCCGTCAACCCCTCCCGCACATCCTCTCCCGAGAAGTTCTCCTTCAGGCCCTTGAGGAGGTTCTGGCTGTGTGCATAGGCGTTGATGGTGCGTGTAAGCGCGGCTCGGAAGCCGGACAGGTGGGCTCCACCGTCTCGGTTGTAAACCGTGTTGGTAAAGGCGAGGACGTTCTCGTTGTAACCGTCGTGCCACTGCAATGCGACCTCGACCTGCTCGCCGTCTTCGTTGGTTTCGGTCAGATACACTGGTTCTTCGTGTAACGGCGACTTCGACCGATTGAGGTAACGGCTAAACTCCCGCAGCCCACCTTCGAAACAGAACTCTTCTTCGCGGTCGCTGCTCTCGTCGGAGAAGGCGATGTTGACGCCGGAGTTGAGAAAGGCGAGCTCGCGAAGATGACGAACGAGGAGGTCCGGATGGTACTCGAGAACCGAAAAAATTTCGCCATCCGGCCTGAAGGTGATGATCGTCCCGGTGCGGCGGGTGGTTCCGATCGCCTTCAGGATCTCCTCGGGCACCCCGCGCCGATAGACCTGCTCCCACACCTTTCCATCACGGTGGATCTCGAGGCGCAGCCACTCTGAAAGGAAATTAACGACACTGACGCCAACCCCGTGGAGACCGCCCGAGACCTTGTAGGAATTGCTATCGAACTTTCCGCCCGCATGCAGCTCAGTCATGATGACTTCGGCCGCGGACCGTCCTGATTCCTTGTGGGTATCCACCGGAATGCCGCGGCCGTCGTCAGTCACCGTCACGGTCTGATCCGCGTGAACGGTCACGGTTATCTGCGAACAGTGACCGGCCTGCGCTTCATCGATGGCGTTATCCACCACCTCCCAGACCATGTGGTGGAGACCTGACACGTCGTCGACGTCTCCTATGTACATCCCGGGGCGTTTGCGCACCGCCTCCAGCCCCTTCAGGACCTTGATGTTTTCAGCGGTGTAACTTTCAGACATCGGTTTTGGCCTCCTGAGACACGCAGGTGCCGTTTTCAAGCCGCAAGCAGGATCCTCGTGGACCCGCCAGCTTTGCTACCTGCTCGCTCGTACTGGAGAGAAATAGCTGTCGTTCGCTGCCGAGGCGTCGCACCAGAAGTGTCAACGCGGTTGGGTCCAGTTCGGCGTCGACATCGTCCACTACGACGGGAAATCGTTCGTTTCGCTCCCTTTCTACCTGAGCGAGAGAGGCCAGCCTGAGCGCGGCTGCCACCCCCTTCGTTTGTCCCGAGCTGAGTACATACCGGACGCTCCGGCCGTCGGCCTTCAAGCTCAAATCGTGGCGGTGTGGACCATCGACGGTAAAGCCCATCTGACGGTCCCGCGTCCGCGTCTCATTATAGCGCTGTCGGTAGAGAACTTCCACCTTTTTCGGTCCGTCAGACGGCGTATTCCACGGTTCCGAGCGGTAGGCGATGCTGATCTTCTGAATGTCCTCGTATGACAGCTCCTTCCAGACCTCGGCAAACCGCTCGGCGAGTATGATTGCGCCTCTTTCGCGCGCTTCGATCACCGCTGCTGCGGCCTCGGCGAGCGGCGCTTCCCAGGCTTCGATTTCGGCATCTGAAGACCGTCCCACGAGGGCGGCATTCCGCTGGCGGAGCGCGTGGCGGTAGGTGCGCAGCTGGTCGATGTGTGTCGGCTGGAGAAGAAATACAAAGCGGTCGAGGAATGATCGCCGACCCTCGGGCCCGCCGGTTATGAGCTCGCGATCCTGCGCGGTGATAGCGAAGACCGGAAATATATGGAGATATTTCCCTGTGTCCACCGTTGAGCCGTCGATATGCAGTGTTCTGGCAAGAGGTGGTCCGGTCTCTACGACCTGTTCGAGGCGGTGGGTTCGGCCGCCGCTCGAGACCGTACCGACGAGACGAAAACTCTGCTGGTTGTGACGGACCGCCCGACTGAGACTCGGCGTGCGGAAGGAGCGAAGATTTCCGAGAACGACCATCGCCTCAAGGAGGCTGGTCTTGCCCGCCCCATTGGACCCCAGGATCGCATTCGTCGTCTCTGCAAAGGCAAAAACCTGGTCTGACAGATTGCGGAAATCGCGAATCGAAAGATCGATCAGTTCCACGGCGAGCGCACCATCCTTGTCTGCTTTTGGGTCGCTCGTTTGCCGCCGTTAATCACCACGGAACAGCATCACGGTCAACGAAATCATTTCTGTGTTGAATGCTCCGCTTACAGGCGCATCGGCATCAGCACATAAATGTACTCTTCAAGGCGCGGGTCGTCCTCCACCGGCACAACAACACACTGTGTGTTGCTGTCGCGCAGCTGGAGTTCAACGGATTCGCACTCGAGAGCCTGGAGGACGTCTATGAGATAACTGGCGTTGAGCGCAATTTCGAGGGCGTCGCCTTGATAGGAAACACTCAGCGTCTCTTCCGCGCTTCCCCTCTCGTAGCCGATCGAAACCAGAGTCAACTCGCCCCCTGAATCAAAGCGGAACCTGACACCGCGCGCCTTTTCATGCGCCATGAGGCTGACCCTGCGGAGTGAGGCCAACAGCTCCTTTCGTTCGACCCGAGCGCGATTGGGGTTGTCGCGGACAATCACTCTCTCGTACTGGGGAAAACGAAGCTCGACGATTCGTGAGACGAGCGTCCTGTCACCCATCACAAAACCGAGGTGGTTGGCGCCAGCTGAAATCCGGACCTCATCGTCACCGAACCGCGAAAACTCTGCCAGCAACTTCCTTGGAAAAAGCTGCTGCTCGAAAGGAGCGTTTCCCCCCGGCGCCTTCGCTCTCACCATCGCTAGGCGGTGGCCGTCGGTGGCCGCGATCTCGATTTCACCGGGGATCAGCTTAACCAAGGCCCCGTTTAGTTGGAACTTGGGATCATCCTTCGTGATCGCAAATGCTACGCGGTCCAACATCAATTGAAAGAGCGCCAATGGCAGCGCATATTTCCCTGCTTCGGGTACGTCGGGCACGGTCGGATACTCCGAAGGATCGGAAACAGCCATCCTCGAGTGGAAGCGACCACATTCAATTTCCACCGCGTCACCGTCCTGGCGGAGAGAAAACTCTTCTTCAGGCAATGATCGAACCAAGTTCTGAAACACTTTGCTCTCGAGCGTCGCCCGGCCGCCACTGCGGACGGCAGCCGGACACTCCGTGACAATTGTCATATCGAGATCGGTGGCCACCATCCGCAGACGATTCTCCTCAGCCTCTGCGAGGATGCTCGAGAGTATCGGTATGGTGGTCCGGTGCTCGACGACTCCTTGCAGGATAGAGAGCTCCTGAAGGACGAGGTTGCGTTGCAACTTGAGTTCCATCAACCGCCCTTTCTTATGACGACGACGTACTTTTCACGCAAAATATAACATGATTCGTCATCGTCGTCGAGCCGGTGGAATCTGTGTGATTTTTTGATAATTTATTGAAAATATTAAAGATAAAAAGTCCGTCAGGTTGTGAATAATGGCTGTGCTCGGGTGTGATGATCTGTGGAAAACGCGGGCTTTCCACAAAAGACCGCAGCGCGACCAAGCGACTTCCACAGGCGTTCCAGGCAAGGTCAGACGAAATGCTCGCGGAACGAGGTCAGCGTGGCATCGAAATCTGGATTTGATTGCCGCATCTTCTGGACGGTATCGACGGCATACATGACGGTGGAATGGTGTTTAGAAAAAATCCGACCCGTTTCTGGAAAACTCAGCTCAAGGATGTCTCTGATGAGGTACATCGCGACCTGTCTCGGGAGCGCGATCGATCGTCGATTCGATCGGCCTTTGAGATCGGCGACACGAACCCCGTAATGTTGGGCGACAAAACGTATAATATCGGATGGCGAGGTGGCGCGTTCATCCGGCAGGAGTTCAAAAAGTGCGAGGCGGACAACGTCCACCGAGATTCTCGAATTCTTGAGTTGAGCATAGGCGATAGTACGGTTGAGACAACCTTCGAGCTCTCGGACATTGTTTTGAACCCGGCGCGAAATGAACAGAACCACGTCTTCAGGGAGCTCGCGCCCGATAGCCCGAGCCTTTTCGCGTAAGATGGCACAGCGCGTTTCAAGGTCCGGCGGTTGGATGTCGGCGATCAGGCCCTGCAAAAAGCGTGACCGGAGTCGCTCCTCGAGACCGGGGATGTCAGCCGGTCGAGCATCGGATGTGAAGACGACCTGGCGGCCGGTGGATTGGAGCGTGTTAAATGTGTGAAAGAATTCTTCCTGGGTTCGTTCCTTGCCGGCGATGAACTGGATGTCATCGAGGAGCAGCATGTCAACACCCCGAAACGTCTGACGAAAGGCTTCCATCTGCTTGCGGCGGATGCAGTTGATGAGTTCGTTGACAAACTGTTCGGTCGTCATGTAGACGACGTTGATGGAGGACGCGGATTCACAAATCCGGTTCGCGATAGCGTGCAGCAGGTGGGTCTTTCCCAGCCCGGAGCCCCCGTAGAGATAGAGCGGGTTATAGGTCTTGCCGGGTTGTTCGGCGACCGCTTCGGCTGCGGCTGCAGCAAACTGGTTCGACGTGCCGACTACGAAGCGCTCAAACGTAAAGCCGGGATTGTACGGATGGGCAGTGATGACTGACGAACCGTTGGTGTCCGACCGCGAATCCCCCTTTTCCGCGCTCTCGTCCCAACTCAGCACGATACGGAACTCAGCACCGAAATGACTGCGTGCCACGGTCTCGATATCCCGGAGCAGGTGGTCTCGGACCCAGTCGCCGACGATGACATTGTCGGTTGTCAGGGTCAGGCTGACGTCGGTCCTTTCGAGGACCGATAGCGGAGCGATCCAGGTGCGGTATTCCTCGTCGCCCATCATCTGCCGGAGGTGTGGTTGCAGGTGCTCCCAGCGGTCCATCGTAGTAAGCTAGCACAACTCGAGGCGAGAGGCAGTCGGGCCCCACTCAACACCCACGATATACTGCGGGCGGATTTCCCGCCCGCTCGCGGGCCGTGGTGCTCGCTTGACACCCATGTTGCGCTACGATATCGTGACGCGCCCGATATTTGGGGAAGAGAGAGATCATGAAGAGAACGTTTCAACCCAACAACCGCAAGCGCAAGAAGACCCACGGATTCCGGGTTCGTATGCGCACCCGGGGCGGCCGCAAGGTGCTCCGCGCGCGTCGCCGCAAGGGGCGCAAGCGGGTTGCTGTCTGAGCGGCGCCTCCATTTCCCAGTAAAGGCTCGGCTCAAGCGAAGGGCCGATTTTCAAAGGGTGTACAGGAGTGGCGTCCGGGTTGCCGGGCGACACGTGGTGGTTTTTCTCATGCGAGCGGACGCACACGATGGGAGATTCGGCGTGACCGCATCTCGTCGCGTCGGCGGTGCCGTTGCGCGCTCCCGGAGCAAGCGACGATTGCGCGAGCTCTACCGCATCCATCGAAACGAGTTTGAAGGCTATCCCGTAGATGCGGTGGTGAACGCGCGCCGCAGTTGTGCGTCGGCGCCGTGGGCGGAGCTCGAACGGGATTTCCTGACCAGTATGCGGCGCGCGCTCCAGGTGGCCGCACAGACAACGCGCCCGGGATAGGGCGCGGGGAAGACGACGAGCGGATGGAGAAGAGACTACTCCTGGCATTTGTGCTTTCAGCCGCGATCCTCCTCGCGTGGTCAATCATCTTTCCCCCGCCGCAACGCCCGGCGCAGCAGCCGCCGGTGCCGGTAGCGGAGAAAACGGAACCGGCCGAATTGGCCGAGGATTCATCGAAGCCCAGACCGACCTCAGAAGAGAGCGCCGAGATCGCTGAGAGCGACGAGGGCGAGCCGGTCGGACCATCGGATCTCGTGGTCGAGGCAACCGTCGAAGAGCACGTCGATCTGGGAAACGCGCTCATCAGTGTCGTCATGTCGAATCACGGAGCGGCCATTACCTCCTATCGACTCCTTGCCTACGATGGTGACGACGGCCAACCTCTCGACCTAGTGCAAACGGTGCCGCTGGACAGCGCAGCGCGACCGCTCCAGCTGATCATGCCCGAGGGTCTGGACGAAGCGCTCTACGACGTTGAGCGAATCGAAGGTGGCGCCCTTTTCCGATGGTCCGACGGCCGCGGCAACCAGGTTGAGAAGCGGATCGCCCTGGCGGGAGACGGCTACGGTCTCGACATCGATATCCAGGCCGCCGGTGCGCCTGCCGCAGCGAGGGTGAGTATCGGCACCGGAATGCGGGACCTCGCCGAAGTCGAACAGAACAGTCGACTCGCGCTGTGGGGCGAGGGCGTGGTCATGGCCGATGGCGAGGTGACGCGCCTCAAACGGCGGAAGGTGAAAGAGCGCGAGATTCTCACGCCAGCGAGTGTCACCTTTGCCGGGTTCGAGGACGCGTATTTTATCAACCTCCTGCGGCCGTCGGGCGGACTCTCTGAGATATGGGTTGAGCCGTTCGAAATTCCGATCGCCGAGGGAAAGACGCAGCGGGTGTTGAGAATATCCGCCGCCCTGAACCGGGGGCAGCTGCGCGGCGAGCTGCTTGGCGCTCCCAAGGAGTACGATTTCCTGCAGGAGATCGACAGCGGCGTCGAGAAGACCCTCAACTTCGGTCTTTTCAGCCCGATCTCGGTCTTTTTTCTCAAAGCGCTGCGCTGGATCTACGGTCATATCGGCAATTACGGGGTTGCGATCATTCTCCTGACCCTCGGCATTCGCATCCTGCTCTTCCCGCTGATGCACACCTCGACCGTGTCGATGCGGAAGATGGCCAAGGTGCAACCCAAGGTCAAGGAGATCCAGGCGAAGTACAAAAAGAAGAAGGGTGACCCGCAGGCCCGGGCGAAAATGAACCAGGAAATGATGGCTCTCTACAAGGAAGAGGGCGTCAATCCCATGGCGGGGTGCTTGCCGATGCTGGTCCAGCTGCCGCTGCTGTGGGCCCTGTACAGGCTCTTCCTAAACGCCATCGAACTCCGCCACGCTCCGTTCATCTTGTGGATCACTGATCTTTCGGCCAAGGACCCGCTGTATGTGACGCCGGTCCTGATGACGGCCACGATGTGGCTCCAGCAGCGCCTCTCACCACAGGCCGGCGACCCCCAGCAACAGCGGTTGATGCGAATGATGCCGTTGATTTTTGGCATCATGTTTCTCCAGTTTCCGTCGGGCCTCGTGCTGTACTGGCTGGCCAATAACGTGATTACGATCATCCAACAGGAGATCACCCTCCACATTGTGGGCGAGCGCAAGAGGGGTGGCAGCGGCTCAAAGAAGAAGGCGCGGAAGGATGGGAAGGCATGAGCAGGCGCAAGAGCTTTCATGGGACCTCACTCGACGAAGCCCTGAGTGCCGCCTGCGGCGGGCTGGGCTCGCGGCTTGAGGAGCTCCATTACGATGTCATTGCCGCCGAGGGCAACGAGGTCGTCGTCGAAGCGGAGGTCGATCCTGTTGCGGTGCTCGGGCTCTTCCTGTCAGAGTCTTTTCGCGCCGGCAATCTCGAAATCACCGCCCATCTGGCCGACCGCGAGGAGGCCCTGGAGGGTGAACTCCAGGGTGGAGATCTTCGCCTTTTGACCGCCTCGGGGGGGCGAGGTCTTGACGCCCTGCAGTATCTCTGCAACCGGGTTCTGAACCGGCGCCTCTCCGATCACCGCCCGGTCCACCTCGACTGCGACGGCTTCAAGGAGCGCCGCGCACACAAGCTTCAAGAGCGGGCCGAGGCGGCAGCGGATGAGGCCCTGCGCCGGGGCGCGCCGGTGACGCTTGGCCCGTTGACCCCAGCCGCGAGACGCGAGATACACCTCGCGCTTGCCGACGACCCTGGTGTCGAGACCGACTCTGATGGTGAAGGCTTCCTCAAGCGGATTGTCATCCGACCTCGCCGGCGGCGCTGACACCATCGTCGCTCGGGCGACACCGCCGGGCCGGGGGGCGCTGGCGTTGATCCGCGTCAGCGGCCCGCGGGCCGCGGCGTGCGCAGCGCAGGTCTGCCCGGATCTCTCGTTCGATATCGGCTGGAGAGCGACTCTGACAAAACTTCGCGATGCTGGGGGCGAGCCTCTCGAGCGCGCAGTCGCAACGGCCTTCCCGGGGCCGCGTTCGTACACCGGAGAGGACATGCTGGAGGTCACAATTCACGGTTCGCCGTTTCTGGTCGAGGCAGTGATCGAATCCTTCGTCGCTGCCGGAGCGCGGCCGGCAGAAGCCGGCGAGTTCACGCGGCGAGCCGTCGCCAACGGCAAGCTCGATCTCGTGCAGGCAGAGGCCATTCGCGACCTGGTCGCCGCGGACACCGCCTGGCAGCACCGGAACGCCCGCCAGCAGCTCGCGGGGGCGCTTTCCGCACAGTTCGAGCGGCTGCGCGCCGCCCTCGTCACCCTCCTCGCCGCCATCGAGGGCTCTCTTGACTACGAGGCGCAGGGAGTCGCGGTTCCGGCTGGCGAGAGGAAAGCGCGGCTGGAAGAGTGTCGCAGTCAATTGACGGCCCTGCTAGCCACCGCAGGCGCCGGCGAGCGCCTGAGGGAGGGATTGCGGCTCGTGATTCTGGGCCCGCCGAATGCCGGTAAGTCGACCCTTTTCAATTATTTATGCGGCGCCGAAAGGGCCATCGTCTCCTCTCATCCGGGAACCACCCGCGACCTCGTCGAGGCCGAACTCAACGTCGGTGGCGTGCCGATTGTGGTTCAGGACACGGCCGGGCTGCGGACCGAGGGCAACGAGATTGAAAGAGAGGCGCACCGTCGTGCGCAGGCTGCAGCGGCGCAAGCCGATCTCGCGGTCGTGCTGTGGGCGGGCGATGCCGGGGAAGAGACGGCTGCTCCGGAGGTGCCCGAAGGCCTACCGGCGATACGGGTGCGCTCGAAAACCGACCTCGTGCCCGCGAGCATCGTTGCGGACGGATGGCTTGGCATTTCCTGTCACAGCGGAGAGGGCCTCGAGGAGTTCCGGTGTGAGCTTCTGCGCCTCGTGTTGGGAGAGGTGCCGGACCTCGGGGGCGCTGTAGCGATCGCTGCGCGACACCGCCGCGCGTTAGAGGTGGCGGCCGCGGAGCTCGAGAGTTGCAACGTCGAAAGCCCTGACACCGCCGCGGAAAATGTGCGGTGGGCACTGCGTGCGGTCGATGAACTCATCGGCGAAGTCGTAACCGATGACGTACTGGACGAAATCTACAGCTCGTTCTGCATAGGGAAATAACCGTGTCGAAAGTCGACGTCGTGGTAGTTGGCGCGGGCCATGCGGGCTGTGAGGCCGCTGCCTCGGCCGCCCGCATGGGTGCGTCCGTGGCGCTCGTGACCCTCGATCGTCGAACGGTCGCGCTGATGCCGTGCAATCCGGCCATCGGCGGCATCGGCAAGGGCCACCTGGTGGCCGAGATCGATGCCCTCGGCGGCCTTCAGGGATGGGCAGCGGACCGCGCCGGGATCCAGTTCAAGATCTTGAATCGGTCGCGCGGCCCGGCGGTATGGGGTCCACGGGCGCAGTGTGACAAGGCCGTTTATCAGCGAAGTATCCGGCGCGTGGTCGAAAGGCTGCGCGGAGTGACGCTGATCGAGGCGGAGGTCGAAGGCCTGGTGATCGAGGCCGGCCGCGCCCGCGGGGTGATTTTCGCGGGGGGGGTGCGTCTTGGGGCTGGAGCGGTCGTTCTCACGACGGGCACATTTCTCGGAGGCCTGTTGCACACAGGCGAGAATCAGCGTCCTGGCGGCCGCCTCGACGAACAACCGAGCACCGCTCTCGGCCAGGCACTTGCGGCTGCGGGGTTGGAGCTGCGGAGATTCAAGACCGGAACCCCGCCGCGGTTGGATCGGACGAGTATTGATTTCAATCGACTCGAAGAGCAGGCGGGCGATCTCGCGCCGCGACCGTTCTCGTGGCGCACGCGGGCGGTTCGCAACCAGTGTGTGTGTTGGGTGACCCGAACGCCGCCCTCCGTACAGGCGCTGATCAACGACAACCGCCACCGCTCGCCGCTGCTCTCCGGGGCGATCGAAGGCATCGGTCCTCGTTACTGCCCCTCCATCGAAGACAAAGTCGTTCGCTTTCCACATCACGAGCAGCACACGGTTTTTCTCGAACCCGAGGGCCTCGCGTCCGACAGTATTTATGTCAACGGACTCTCCACCAGCCTCCCGGCGGATGTGCAGGAAGCGGTGGTGCACATGGTCCCCGGCCTCGAGCGCGCGACCTTCTTGCGCCACGGATATGCCGTGGAGTACGACGTGGTAGCGCCTTTGCAAGTGGGGCGGAATCTCGAGTGCTCGCTGGTCCCCGGCCTCTTTCTCGCCGGCCAACTCCTGGGCACATCGGGCTATGAGGAGGCGGCGGGGCTCGGTCTCTTGGCAGGCATCAACGCCACCGGCGCCCTTCGGGGTGAGGCCCCATTCATTCCGGCTCGCGAGGACGCCTATCTGGGTGTGCTGGTGGATGACGTATGCGGTCGTGATCATCGCGAGCCATACCGGATGTTCACGTCGCGCGCGGAACATCGGCTGGTGCTTGGGGTCGACACGGCTCGAGAACGGCTGATGGACCACGGGCGGAGGCTGGGGCTGGTTCGGGAGGCTGCGTTTCACGTGGAACATGAGCGCTGGTGCCGCCGTCGCGGCGCGCGGGAGGCGCTCGAGGCGGGACGGCTGACACCGACTGTTGCGACCCGCAAAGAGGTCTTTGAGAAGGCGGGCATCGAGCTCTCCGCACCGACGACCTGGGCCACGATCCTGCGCCGCCAGGATGTCGACGCGGAAAGCGTAGCGGCCTCTATTGAGAATCTTTCCGACCTCGATGCCGAGGACCGCCGGATCGTCATCGGCAGCCTCCGCTATGACGGCTATCTGGCGCGCCAAGAGCGTGAACGTGAGCGGCTCCACCGGCTGCGCCACATCTCAATCCCCGTCGATTTCGATGCATCGACTGTCTCCGGCCTTTCGCGTGAGGTGGTGGAGGCCCTCGGCCGCGACCGCCCGCGGACCCTGGCGGATGCCGAGCGGGTGCCAGGCATGACCCCAGCGGCGATGGCGATTCTCGCCGGTCGGCTCGGCCGTCGCGGGAGGGCGGGGTGAGCGCGGAGGGGTTTGCGGAACTTCTCTCCGCCCACGCCGAGGGGTCGGCGCTGATGCGGTTGGCGCGTTATGCGGAGCTCGTTGAGCGTTGGTCCGGGCGACACAACCTGGTGCGATATTCGAGTCGCTCGGAACTCGTGCAGCGGCATATTCTCGATGCGCTGGCGGCGGCCCCGCTTCTCGAGGGAAAAGGACGCCTGCTTGACATCGGAAGCGGCGCCGGCTTGCCGGGCGTGCCCCTACTCGCAGTGCGCCCACGGTGGAGCGGGCTGTTGCTCGAGCCCCGGCAGAAACGGTGGGCCTTTCTCCGGACCGTGGTTCGCGAACTCGGGCTCGGGGCGGATGTTGCGTGTTCGCGGTACCAGGACCTTGGTGAGTGTCCTCCCTTTGATCTCGTCACCGTCCGAGCCGTCGGTGACCACCGCGCGCTTCTCGAGTGGGCGCGAGGCCGACTCGCCAGCACGGGAGAGGTCGTAATTTGGACCACAATCAACGGCGAGGCTGCGCTCCAGGCCGTTGCCGGGTGGCGTGTGTTAAGCTCGCGACTACCCGGCCTCGATTGCGGCCGGTTAGCTCGACTGCAACCATGTTTCACGTGAAACTTCGATGTCTTTCGGTCGCGGGTGATGGCGCCCAGACCGGCACAACCCCCTGCTGTGCAGCGGCGGTCAGGGGATCCCTGCCCCCTGCACCGCCGGCCGGGCCGAGGGAGGTGCAGCCGGGATGACTGCGCGTATCGTGGCGGTGGCCAACCAAAAGGGCGGGGTGGGTAAGACCACCACGACCATCAGTCTCGGGGCGACCCTGGCGGCCTACGAGCGGCAGACCCTGTTGGTCGATCTCGACCCGCAATCCAACTGCAGTTCGGGTCTAGGCTTTCGGGACGATGGCGGGCAGCCGACGTCCTACGACCTCGTCCTCGGTGGCGCGACGGTTGAGATGGCCGCCCAGCAGACCGAGTTCCCACACCTCACGGTGGTCCCTGCCACCCCTAACCTGGCCGGAGCGGAGGTCGAGCTCGTCGGCATGGTTGGCAGGGAGTTCCGCCTCCGAGATGCGCTCCGCGGTGACAGCACGAAACCGTATGACTTCGTTTTCGTCGATTGTCCACCCTCGCTCGGTCTTCTGACCCTCAATGCGCTGGCCGCCGCCGATGGGCTTCTTGTTCCCATCCAGTGTGAGTACTTCGCCATGGAGGGAGTGTCGATGCTGATGTCGACGGTCGACGAGGTGCGCCGTTTTCTCAACCCGGGGCTGTCCATCGACGGCGTCCTCCTCACGATGTACGACGAGCGCACCAACCTCGCTCAACAGGTGGCGGACGAGGTGCGCGGCGTTTTTGGCGATCTGGTCTTCGAGACATTGGTGCCGCGCAACGTGCGGCTGGCGGAGGCACCGTCCTATGGTCGGCCGATCCACGCCTATGATCTGCGGAGTCGTGGCTCCCAGGCCTACCTCGAGCTTGGCCGCGAGTACCTTCTCCGGAGGGAGGCCGTTCATGTCCGCTAAACAGGCGCTGGGCCGCGGCCTCAAGGCCCTCATCCCCAACACCCCCCGTGCGCGGGCCGGGTTTGCCGAGATACCCGTTGACCGGCTTCGCCCGAACCCGAAGCAACCGCGCTCCCACTTCGACCAGGGCGCCCTCGAAGAGCTGGCGGCCTCGATGAGGCTGCACGGAGTCCTGCAGCCACTCTTGGTCAGCGAGGACTCCCCGGACCGGTACCTCTTGATCACAGGCGAACGCCGCTGGCGCGCCGCCCGCCTGGCTGGGCTCCACACGGTGCCGGCGGTGATCCGCGAGAAGACTGACGGGGAGCAACAGCTCGAGCTGGCGCTGGTGGAGAATCTGCAACGACGAGATCTGACGCCGCTCGAGGAATCTCGCGCGTTCGAACAACTGCAAGCGGGTCTCGGTCTCTCCCAGCAGGAGATTGCAGACCGGGTCGGAATGGACCGAAGCACCATCGCGAACTCTCTGCGGTTGCTCAAGTTGCCGCACGATGTACAGGAGATGGTCGAGCGGGGTGAGCTTTCGGCGGGCCATGGCCGCGCGCTGCTCGCCTTCGCCAACGATGCGGAACGCTGCGAGTGGGCGCGCCGCGCATCGGCGACCGGGCTGTCGGTCCGCGCGCTCGAAAGGGCGGCGGCCGAGGCCTGTGGTGAAGCAAAGCCGGGGAAACGCAGAGAGTCGAGCAGGCGACCGACGCCGCGCGATCCCAATCTGCGGGCTGCAGAGGAAAAATTGGCGTTGCGCCTCGGCGCTCCGGTGGAGATCCGGCCGCGCCGCCGCGGCGGGACCATCGTCATCGCATGCAACGAACACGACGAGCTGATGCGAGTATTTGATCTCTTGATGGGGGGTAAGTGATGGCCCGAGGAGCAGAGTCACTCAACGGTTTCGTCGACTCGGGGTGCACGATCCGTGGTGAACTCGAGTTTTCCAGCTACTTTCGCGTCGATGGGCGGGTTGAGGGCACCGTGCGTTCGCGGTCCGAGCTGGTGGTTGGTGAGGGGGGCGTGGTCGAGGGAGAGATCGAGGTCGCGCGTTGTATCGTCGGCGGCGAGGTCCGCGGCACTATCCGCGCCGGTGAGCAGGTCCTGCTCCACGCCGGCGCAAAAGTCTGGGCGGACATCCATACCCCGGCCCTGGTGATGGAGGACGGCGCCTTTCTCGAAGGCTCGGTGACGATGGACTCACAGGAAGTGAAAAAAAACACAAATAAAGCACCATCGACATCTTGACCGTGGTCTGTGGATTTGTTAGCTTGAGCCGCCTCGTGCTGAGGGTGCGCTAGGCACGGGAGCGGATCGCGCCAGGAGCGGCCGATGTCCCCACCAGATGTGTCGTTGATCTTCATCATGGTTTGCTTCTGGGCGACCCTGTGGATCGTCCACCGTTTTCTGGTCCGCCCGGTGGGAACGGTGATTGGCGAACGGTGCCGCCGGATCGATGACGCCCAGCAGGAATGGTCGGCCAAGAATGAAGAGTACTTGGCGGCTATTTCCCGCGTCGAAGATGAAATTTCTGCCGCCGCCAAAGACGCGGCCAGGATTCGCGCCGACGCCCGCCAGCGTGCGATGGATGATCGACAAGCGACGCTTGACCAGGCCCGCGCGAGAGCCGATGAGCGCCTCTCAGGGGTCCTCGAAACCCTCGACAGAGATGCCGATGCCGCACGCTCCGATCTCAGAAGTCGGGCCGAGGATCTTGCCCGGCTTCTCGCCAGCCGGCTGCTCGGTCGCGAGCTCGCTTTATGAAAACAAAAACAATCGTCGGTTGGGTGCTCGTCTACAGCGTTGCGTTGGTCTTCGCGCTGACGGTTGACAAAGGCGCCAAGCACATCGGCATCCCGGACTACATCTGGCTCTCGCTCAATCTCACGGCCTTCCTCTATATCCTTCAACGATTCGTCGGCCGCCCGATGGGAGCGTTTCTCGAAACACGGCGCGAGGGCATCGCCGAAGAGCTGCAGAATGCGCGACGCCAACTCGCAGAAGCGGATCGTCTCCAGGCCGAGGTTTCCAAACGTCTCGCGGATGTCGAAAAGGAAGTTGCTGCGCTCAAGAAACGCGCGACTGTGGATGGTGATGCGGAGGCCGGAAGAATTTCAGAGCAGACGAAGATCGACGAGGAGCGATTCCTGCGGCGGGTCGATGAGGAAATCTCGCGCCGTGAAGTCGAGACCCGCGCGCGCCTGGCTCAGGACGCCGCGGAGTTGACCGCGCAGCTCGCCCGCGACCTCCTCGCTCGGGAGATGACGGACGAGGATCGTCGCCGGGTGCTCGAGAGCAGTCTCGATGCGATGAAGTCGCTCGAGGGCAAGGAGTAGAGATGGGCCGATTCCGAGCGCTCCCGTACGCGAAGGCGCTGTTGACCGTCGTTCAGAAGGAAGACCCGGGGCGCGCCGAAATTGTCGTCGACGAGCTGGATAGGGTGGCCGCCGCGCTGAAGGCGGTGCCGGACTTCCACCGCGTTCTAGTGACCCCGATGGTTGCCGTTGAGGTCAAGACGAAGATCCTCGATGCAGTTCTCGATGCACTCGAGATCGGTGAACCGACACGGCGGTTCTTCCATGTCGTCCAGCACCACTTTCGAATGCAGCATGTGGCCGACATTGCCACCGCGTTCAGGGAGCTCGTCGATGAAAGTCTCGGTCGAACCCGCGCCCGGGTCGAGACCGCCACCGAGCTTGATGAGGGCTCATGTCGGCGGCTGGTTGACGCAATCTCGGCCTTCGAGGGCGCTTCGGTGGTAGCCGACTTCGAGGCCAACCGGGATTTGCTCGGGGGCTTCAAGCTGCAGGTCGGTTCGCGGGTCTTTGACGGCTCGCTGGCAGGAGAACTGGATCGCTTGAGCAAAAAGATCGGGATCGAACAGGGGTAAAATATGCAGATCAAAGCCGCCGAGATTGCGGACATCATCCGCCGCCAAATCGAAGGATTCGAAACCTCGATCGACATGTCAGAGGTTGGAACCGTCATCTCCGTTGGAGATGGCATCGCCCGCATCTACGGCCTCGACGGCGTCATGGCGGGCGAGCTCATCGAGCTGCCGCACGACGTCTTCGGTCTGGCCATGAACCTCGAGGACGACAATGTCGGCTGCGTGCTCATGGGCGAGGTGCACCTCGTCCAAGAGGGCGACGAGGCCAAGCGCACGAAACGCATCCTCGATATCCCGGCCGGTCCGGGGCTCGTCGGCCGGGTCGTCGACCCTCTCGGCCGGCCGCTCGACGGCAAAGGACCGGTGGAGTCCGTAGAGCGCTACCCTCTCGAGAGGACGGCTCCCGGTGTCGTCGCCCGCCAACCCGTGAAGGAACCGATGCAGACGGGCATCATGGCCATCGATTCGATGATCCCGATTGGCCGCGGTCAACGAGAGCTGATCATCGGTGATCGCCAGACCGGCAAGACCGCGGTGATCCTCGATTCGATCATCAACCAAAAGGGCACGGGCAATATCTGTATTTACGTCGCGATCGGCCAGAAGGCATCGACCGTTGCGCAGGTGATCGCAACCCTCGAGAAACATGGGGCCATGGATCACACGATTGTCGTGTCGGCGACCGCCTCCGAGCCGGCGCCGCTGCAGTACCTCGCGCCGTATGCCGGGGCCGCCCTCGGCGAGTACTTCATGTACAACAGAGGCCACGCGGTGTGCTTCTACGACGACCTCACCAAACATGCTCAGGCCTACCGTGAGATTTCTCTTCTCCTGCGGCGCCCCCCGGGCCGGGAGGCCTATCCCGGGGATGTCTTCTACCTCCACTCCCGTCTCCTCGAGCGAGCGGCCAAGCTGAACGAGGCCAACGGCGGTGGCAGCTTGACGGCGCTGCCCGTGATCGAAACTCAGATGGGTGACGTCTCGGCCTACATCCCGACCAACGTCATTTCGATTACCGATGGTCAGATCTACCTCGAGTCGGACCTCTTCTTCGCCGGTCAGCGACCGGCGGTCAACGTCGGTCTTTCGGTGAGCCGGGTCGGTGGCAACGCCCAGATCAAGGCCATGAAGTCGATTGCCGGCTCACTGCGCCTCAACCTCGCCCAGTACCGCGAGCTCGCCTCCTTCGCCCAGTTCGGTTCAGACCTCGACAAGGCGACCCAGAGACAGCTCTCGCGAGGCGAACGATTGATGGAGACCCTCAGACAGGGCCAATACCAACCGATTCCGGTGGAGCTGCAAATCGTCTCCATCTTTGCCGGCACCAAGGGCCTCCTCGACACCATGAAGGTCTCGGCCATCGGCGCCTTCGAACCGGCCCTTCATCGCTATGCTCGCGACAACGGCGCCGAAACCCTCGACCGGATCATCAGCACGGGGGTCCTCGATGAGCAGACGGAGGAAGAGCTGTCGAAGCTGATCACGGCGGCCGTTGGCCTCTTCCTCAGAGAGAACCCGGAGGCCGCGCTTGCCTAACACGAGAGACCTCGTCCGGCGGATCCAATCGGTCAAGGGCACGCAGCAGATCACCAGGGCCATGAAGTTGGTCGCGGCGGCCAAGCTCCGCAAGGCCCAGGACGCCATCACCGAGGCGCGGCCGTGGGCAGACACTCTGTCGCTCGTCCTCGGTAACGTCGCCGCCAGGACCGAGTTCACCCATCCTCTCCTCGAAGCTCACGAGGGCGAGAAGACCTGGGTGGTGATCATTTCCTCCGACAAGGGCCTTTGTGGATCGTTCAACTCCAACCTCCTGCGCTCGGTCGAAAAGGACCTCCAGAGCAACCGTTGGCCCGAGGTTGAACTCGCGGTGATCGGCCGCAAGGCGTCCGACTACTTCCGCTCCCGTCGTTGGCCAATGGTCATCAACGAGCGCGAAACGATGTCCAATCTGTCGGGTCTGGATGGCGCCCGTCTTGGCCAACGGTTCATCGACGCCTTCACATCGGGCGCCGTGGATGCGGTGTGGCTGGCTTATAACAGTTTTGTCAACATGATCCGCCAGGATGTGACCGTCACCCGGCTGTTGCCGATCGAGCCGCCGACGGTTTCCGATGACGTCGACGCGCCGCAGGTGGATTATTTGTACGAACCCGATGCACGGACCCTGCTCGCCGAGCTCCTGCCGCGTCACGTCGGGACCCAGGTCCAGCGCGCGCTCTATGATTCGGCGGCCGCCGAGCAAGCGGCGCGCATGACATCGATGGACGCAGCTACCCGCAACGCGGGCGACATGATCGACGCTTTGACGCTGCTGTATAACCGCACACGACAGGCCGCCATCACCAAGGAACTGATCGAGATCGTCTCCGGCGCGCAGGCGCTCGAGGGATAGGGAGTCGTAGACACATGAGCGAGCAAGTCAAAGGACGCGTGGTCCAGATCATCGGCCCGGTGGTGGACGTTGAGTTTCCCGAGCAGCAACTTCCCGAGATACTCCATGCGGTGCGGATCCTCGATGATAGTGACAAGGGCGAGGTTCCGATCGACGTCACCGCCGAGGTCGCCCAGCACCTGGGAGAGAACCGGGCGCGATGCATTGCCATGGAACCGACCGAAGGCATGGTTCGGGGCATGGTTGTCACCGATCTCGGCGAGCCGATCTCGGTGCCGGTGGGGCGCAAGACCCTCGGTAGAGTGCTCGGTGTGCTCGGTCAGCCGGTCGACGGCAAGGGACCGGTGGAGACGGATGAACGGATGCCCATCCACCGCACAGCCCCGCCGCTGTCGGAGCAATCGACCGAGACCGAGATGTTCGAGACCGGCATCAAAGTGGTGGATCTCCTGGAACCGTACACCAAGGGCGGCAAAACCGGGCTCTTCGGCGGCGCCGGCGTCGGCAAGACCGTCATCATCATGGAGCTGATCAACAACGTCGCTCTCCAGCACGGCGGGTTCTCGGTCTTTTCGGGGGTCGGCGAGCGCACCCGCGAGGGCAACGACCTCTGGCTCGAGATGACCGAGGCCGGCGTCATCGACCCCGACAGCTGGGAGAACTCGAAAGCGTCCCTGATCTACGGCCAGATGACCGAGCCGCCGGGGGCGCGGCTTCGCGTCGGTCTCACCGGTCTGACCGTGGCCGAGCACTTCCGCGATTCCGAGGGACAGGACGTTCTGCTCTTTATCGACAACATCTTCCGTTTCACCCAGGCCGGGTCCGAGGTTTCCGCGCTCCTCGGCCGCATGCCGTCCGCAGTCGGCTACCAGCCTAACCTGGCGACCGAGATGGGCGAGCTGCAGGAGCGCATCACGTCGACCAAGAAGGGCTCTATAACCTCGGTGCAGGCGATTTACGTGCCGGCTGACGACCTCACCGACCCCGCACCGGCGGCGGCGTTTGCCCACCTCGATGCGACCTCGGTCTTGTCGCGGCAGATCTCCGAGCTCGGCATCTATCCCGCGGTCGACCCGCTTGCCTCGACCTCACGTATTCTCGACCCCGGCATCGTCGGCGATGAGCACTACATGGTGGCGCGCGAGACGCAGCGGATCCTGCAGCGCTACAAGGACCTCCAGGACATCATCGCGATCCTTGGCATCGACGAGCTCTCCGAAGAGGACAAGCTCACCGTTTCCCGTGCACGTAAGATCCAACGCTTCCTTTCCCAGCCCTTCCACGTCGCCGAGCAGTTCACTGGCATGAAGGGGCGCTATGTGAAGATCGAGGACACAGTGGCCGGCTTCAAAGGCCTGTGCGCCGGCGACTATGATCACCTGCCGGAGCAGGCCTTCCTCTATGTCGGCGGCATCGAAGAGGCGGTCGAGAAAGCCGACAAGATGAAGGCGGAGGATTGAGGTGGCCGAGTACCTCAAGCTCGAGGTGGTGACCCCCAGCCGCCGTGTCCTCTCCGGCCGCGCTCGCGAGGTGCGAATCCCCGGGGCCCTCGGCGAACTCGGCGTCCTCCCCGGCCATACTCCGCTGCTGACCTCGCTCGGCACCGGCGAAGTCACTTGGTATGATGGTGACACAACCGGCCGCCTAGTTGTCCAGGGTGGTTTCGCGGAGGTCCAGGCCGATGTGGTGACCGTTCTCGCTTCGATAGCCGAAGCGGTTGATGAGATCGATCTCGAAGCGGCGCGCGCGACCCTCGCCGAGGCCAAGGAGAAGCTGAAAACAGTGGACGCTGGCGATTTTGACGAGGTCGACAGCCAGCTGAGACTGGCCGAGGCTCGGATCAGCGCCGCTGCCGGCAGCGGTGCCTAGCGCCCGCATATCTCACCAACTTCCTGCTGCGGGCGCGCCGATGCACCGCAGCCAACGGTGTTTTCTCGCCTCGGGGTGCTCGACGTACTTTCAAGTACGCGCTCCGCGCCCTGCGAGGTCCGGCTGGGGACTCCAGCCGGACCTTTAGGTCGAAAACCCCGCTGTGCATGGCACCTCGCCGCCCTCGCAACGAAACCCGGTGAGACATGCGGGCCAGAGGCGCCTCTTACTGGTACTCGGCGCCGAGGATCACGCTGACGATGATCGCTGCGACCGCGGCGGGAGCCGCGAACCGGATCAGAAACCGCCATGCCGAGTACTTCCACGCCAGCGGCCCATGACCCGCTTCGAGTTCGTTGCGACTCTCCGCAGCGGTCAGGATCCAGCCGGCAAAGAGCGCGATGAAGAGACCGCCCACCGGCAAGAACCAATTGCTGGCCACGTAGTCGAGAGTGCCAAAGGCGCCGGCGGTTGACGATCGTCCGATGAGATTGAAATTCGACAGCATGGCGTTGCCTCCCATGCTGACCGCGCTGAGGATGCCAAAGACAAGAATCGCCATACCCGTGGTCACCGTGGCGCGCCGTCGTCCCCATCCGAGCTCGTCGATAGCGTAGCTGGAAACCACCTCGAGCAGGCTGATCGTGCTGGTCAGTGCCGCAAAGGCCACCAGTAGAAAGAACAGCGCACTGACGACCCCCCCTCCGGGCAGCTGGAAGAACACGACCGGCACGGTGGTGAAGAGGATGGTCGAGCTCTTTGTGACCTCGAAATCATAGCTGAAGATGATCGAGAACATGATGATGCAGGCCATGATCGCGATCAGGGTGTCGAGGGCGCAGATAGTCACCGCTGCGCGAGGGATCGAGTCGTCTTTCCGCATGTAGCTGCCATAGGTGAGCATCGTACCCATGCCGAGGCTCAGGGTGAAGAAGCTGTGCCCAAGCGCCTCGAGCACGCCGCCCGCCGTCAGTTCGCTGAAGTTGGGTCGAAAGAGGAACCCGACCGCCTGCTTGAATCCGGGGGTCCAGAATGAGTAGACCACGAGCAGCACCAAAATCGCCAACAGCAACGGCATCAGAAACTTTGAGGTCCGCTCGATGCCTCTGCCGACGCCGAAGTAGACAACCCCGATGGTTGCACCCATGAAGAGGGCGTGGCACAAGATCTGCTGGTAGGGGTTGGCGAGAAACTCTCCAAAAAAAGACTGCAGTGCCTCGGGGTGATGCGCGAGAGTGCCCAACTCACCCGACACGGCCATCACGATGTAGCGGAGGGTCCACCCCGCGATAACACTGTAATAGGAAAGAATGATAAAGCCGGTCATGACACCGAGGACCCCGACTGCCTGCCATGCGCGGCCCCCCGGTTTCCCCTGAGCCAGCACCCGGAATGCGCCGACAGCGTTCTTTTGGCTCCTCCGACCGAGCAGGATTTCAGCGACCATGATGGGAACCCCGACTACGGCGATCGCCGCGAGATACACGAGCACGAATGCGCCGCCGTGGTTCTCGAAGGTGATATACGGGAATTTCCAGAGGTTACCGAGACCGATAGCGCTACCGGCCGCCGCGAGAATGAATCCCAGGTGACCGCTCCACTGCGCACGCTGTTCCGACATTCAGCCTCCCTGTCTGTATACTCGCTGCGAACGGTAACGAGGCTGGGGTGCGGGTGTCAAATGTAAATATCTGTCCGGTTGATTCATATTGCCTTTGCGCCGCACTTCCGCTAGACTCCCTCCTCCTCGGGGCGTAGCTCAGTCTGGTAGAGCGCACGGTTCGGGACCGTGAGGCCGGTGGTTCAAGTCCACTCGCCCCGACCATTCGCAATTCGGGACCGACGGTGTGCCGCCGGTCCCGAATTGTATTGACTTACGCCTTATTATCACCTATGGTCGGAGTGGGGAGGACAGTGATGACGTACCTCACCGAGCGCCAACGGGACGTGCTCGACTTCATCTCCAAACGAATCGATGCCGATGGCGTGGCTCCGACCCTACAAGAAATCGCCGATGCTTTTCGATTTCGAAGCACCGCCAGCGCCCAGAAGCACATTGCTCACCTCGAGCGTAAGGGTTTCCTGCGACGCGAAAAGCATCAGAAACGGGGCCTAGTCTTACCGGATGTTCCGCCGAATCCGGGATCGGCGGTGGAGTTACCGTTGTTTGGCGTGGTCGCCGCAGGCGCGCCGATCGAGTCGATTCCCGATGATGAGCGGATCTTCGTGCCCGCCGATTTTCTGCGTGCCGGGGATCACTACGTTTTGCGGGTGCGCGGGGACTCGATGATTGGCGATGGCGTTCACGATGGTGACCTCGTCGTCGTCCAACGCGGCCACAGCGCTACGGATGGGGAGATGGTGGTGGCTTTGGTGGGCGACGAGGTGACGCTGAAACGGATCTACCGCGAGAGCGCCTCGACAATCAGGCTCCAACCGGCCAATCCGGCCATGCCGACCATGATTGCTCCGGCAGCTGATGTCCAGGTCCAGGGTGTCGTCGTTGGCCTTTTGCGCCGCTACTGAGCGGGATGGACTTCAGTCGAGCTTCTTGACTCACCTGCAGTTCTCGGCTAGCTTTCCGCCATGACCGACCTCGAAAAAATCATGCTCGTGATGACCTCGGTAGGCACCGAACAGCAGGCTGTCGAGATTTCGGAAGAGCTGATTGCGCAAAGACTCGCCACGTGTATCAACATCGTGCCGTGTCTGCGATCGATCTATCGCTGGAAGGGAAAGGTGTGTGAGGATACCGAGTACCTGCTCCTCGTCAAGACTCCGGAAAAGCTCTTCGAGGATGTTTCCTCGGCGATTCGAGAGTTCCATTCGTACGAGCTTCCAGAAATCCTCGCATTTCCCATCTCCGCCGCGGAGGAGAACTTTCACCGGTGGGTGCTGCAGATGGTCGAACCGAGCAACGACGACGGCTCAGACGACGACTGAGATCGCAGCACCGCGTGACGTTGTTATACTTTCCCAGCTCATGAACACCAACGCCAAACTCCGGGCGAGCCTGGTGCTCGCGAGTCGCTTCGAGAACATCGAGGTCGCCGAACGAGCCCTGGTGGATCTCTGTCACCGCGCCGGTTGCGCAGAGGACGAAGAGTATTGGTTGGTCACCGCCCTCCGCGAAGCACTGGCCAACGCCGTGCGGCACGGTAACCGGCGAGATCCAGAGCGGCTCGTGCGGGTTGCCTACACAATCGACAACTCCTCGATCATTATCAGAGTCGAGGACGAGGGAGAAGGGTTCGATCCCGCGGATATTCCAGACCCCACCGACCCCGAAAATTTGCTGCGACCAAGCGGACGGGGTATCTTCTACATGCGACAGTTCATGAACAGTGTCGATTTCAGTTCGACCGCAGCCGGCGGAACGGCCGTGGTGATGGTCAGGAATCTCGCGTCAAATGACAGTGACCACTCGGGGGCTTGAGGCTGCGTTGGGCAGCCGGGGATGGTCCTCGGCAAAAGGAGAGAACTCAGATGAAAAGCAATATCCGTGACATCGGCGACACCAGAATTATCGAGCTAGGCGGCAAAATTACCATCGGAACCGGCGACGTCAAGATTCGGGAACTGGTTTCCCAGGCCCTTGCCGACGAAAAGAAGGGCATCCTTTTTGACCTCGGCGGTGTGACCGCCATCGATTCCTCGGGCATCGGCGAGATGGTGGCCTGTTACACCACCGTCACGAAGCGCGGTGGGCAGCTCAAGCTGATGCATCTGTCGCCGAAGATCAATGACATCCTACAGGTCACACAGTTGATCACGGTTTTCGACGTATTTGATGACGAAAGAGAGGCCCTCGGAAGCTTCTGACGCTGGTTTATCGATCCGGTGAGGCCCCCGAACCGCGCGGCTCGACCACAACCTCTGCAGGGAATTCGCCGTCCGCAACCTCCTCGATCTCGAGGTCGAGGATGAGCCCTGCAGCGCAGAGTCGCTGCGATGGACTGGCCGACGCCGCCCCCCCGACGGGTCTCGCCTCCCTGACAGCACCGCTGGCGACGACGATTCGAACTGGGTATCTCCCGGGTTTGCAGGTGGCCGATGGAGTGAACTCCCGCCACGCGGATTTTCCATCGATGAACACGAAGAGTTGAGCCTGCCCCATCGGGGGTGCCGCCTCCCACGACTGTAAGGCCGCACCGCGGCCGCTGTCTCGGGCATCGCCCTCGTCTTCGCGCCGCGGGGCACGATCAACTTCGCCCATTGCCGCCGCGGCCGCCGGGCGGGTGTTTTCGCCTTTCTTCGCATCCTTGTCTGCCGCCACGGCCGAGCTTTTTGCCTTGACCTGGTCAAGCGAAATACTTGTGTCTTCTTGACCCTCGGATGCCGGGACCCCACCCTTCTCGAGTGGTCCGAGGACCTCGAGTGGGAGTGGATTATCGAGCTCCACCTCCGGAGCAGGGTTTGCCAGGAGTCGATCGCTGACGCCGAGGTGCTGTTCCTCCGGCGCGAGAGAGCTGGTCGGTAGCGGTGCCAGGGTGAATCGCTCGGTAGGTTCTGCCGGAAGGCTCCGCCGCCGCAGTTTCGCCATCGACTCGAGGTTCGGCCCAGGGTTGCTGTGATTGACCTCGATGATGACTGCAGCCGCGAGAATGACCGCCGCCGCCGTCGCCAGCCACCGTGTCCACGGCCGGAGAGCTGCCGGATCCGGTTTTCCCCGAGAGAGGGGATCGACCAGGGAATCGAGCTCGGGCGGAACCCGCTCACTCGCAGCGAGTGCGGCGACCGAACGGCGGATACGACGCATGCCCTCGAGTTCGGCCGCCAGGGAAGGCTCAGCCTCGAGTCTGGCCGCTAGCTTCAGCTCCTCGTCCGAATCGAGGTCGCCGTCCAAATGCCGACTCAGAATCTCACCCCAGGCCTCATCCATCATGACTCCACCAATTCTCTGAGGGCTTCGCGAGCTCGGGCCAGTCGCGAACGCACGGTGCCGATAGGCACGTCGAGGGCATCTGCAATCTCCTGATAGCTGAGATCCTCGCCGTCCCGCAGCCATACCACGACACGGTAGTGCTCTGGGAGCTTTCCCAGCGCTTCATGGACGCGATCGAGAAGCTCTGTTGATCGAGCCCTGCGCTCCGGGTCGGGCCCGGTGTCCACGGCTGAGTCAATCGTTTCCTGAGCAGCGCTCATGTCCTCGCCAATGATCTGCAGTGTACGACCCATTTTTCTTCGGTATGCCCGCAGGTGGTTCCATGCAATTTGAAACACCCAAGTCGAGAGCTTGGCCTCGCCTCGAAAACCGGGGAGACCGCGCCACACACGAAGGAAGATTTCCTGCGTCGTGTCAAGCGCCTCCTCCTCTGTTTTGGTCAGGCGGCGCGCCAGGCGCCACACCGGCAACCGAAAACGCTCGTACACTTGATCGAAATCCACGAGCCCAGTTTGCCACACGCCGCCTCGGTCAATGAGACCGTTCAGGGAGGAAAAAGTTCCGAGCCCGACTCTTCGGAGAGGAGTTCACGGATCCGACGCTCAAGCTCGCGTCCAACCTCGAGGTACAGCGCTTCATCTTCGCCAAAGGGGTCGGCGATGACCCACGCTTCGCGGCGCGCTCCGATGTTGTGGGGGACGTAATCAAGGCCGCGATCCCCGAGGAGGGAGAGGACAATGTCGACGTCCTCGAGATCGACCTCGTCGAGGCCTTTCGACGACAGACCCTCAGCGGGATAACCGAGAGCCTGCAAAGCATCGATGGTCTGACCAGACACCCACCCGAGGGGCGAGATACCCGCGGATCGAGCATCAACCTTCGCACCGCCGAGAGCGCGGGCAATGGCTTCCGCCATGGGGGAACGGCAGCTGTTGCCGATGCAGATGAAGAGAATCGTGAGTCGTGACACCTCCTGATTGTAAAACGACTGTTAAAGCCGGCGCGCAGTGGTCCTTCCGACGCAGAATCACGCCATTGTTGATTCTCAGGGAAACTGTGCGATTGACCACAGACGCCCTTCGCGTTAGCCTTTTATGAGGAGGGGAATGACTACTGTGGTCCTGACAGGTTACAACACGGACATCCAACACTCCGGCACTACGTATCACGTGCAGACCGAGGACAAGGGGCGAGGCAATCCGCTGGTCGAATCTCTCGTCTATACGAGCGGCGAGATCCTCTACTCCCGCCGGACCCCATATGACGATCTGGTGGAGCAAGATGTCGACCGGGAGGCGATCGCATCCCTGATGGAACGGCAACATCGATCGATTGTCGATGCCGTTCAGTCAGGTGGCCTCGCTCGTCTCACGGGCAAGATCGAAATTGTGGCCGACGACGACACCACGATCACTCATCGTGATTCCGGGCCTGAGAGGAGCGAGGAACCCTCCTTGGATCAGGTGATACTCGATTACCTCGAGTCACAGCGCGACCAGGCCCACCTGATACTTCGCGCTTCGATCGAACACGAGTTTGCCTATGGCAGCCTCGCCCCGATCAGCGTATTGGCCGTTGAGTCGATTGCCCACTCCCCACAGGCCGGAGTCAAGGTATCGGTGCTCTTCAAATCGACCGCGGAACCGCGCCGCCTGGTCCTCGCTGAGGGCGAAACCGGCGAGGACGGCGTCTTCTCCGCCGAAGCCGATATGCCGCCGTTCGCGGATGGCACCTCGGCGGTCGTCATCACCGCCGAGTCCGATCTCGGGCGCTCCGAAATGAAGTATCTCGTTCACAAGTGAGCTCGATCCTCGGAGCCGCGAAACCCTGTCCACGTGCTTCCCTATCGAAGCAGCCTCACGGCCATACGGCCCTACGGCTATTCGGGCCACCCGCCCACCCACAACGCCAAAGATATACGCCGTAAAGCCGTACGGCCGCATAGCCGTTGTCTGGCTTTCAATTTCAACGCCATGGCCACTGAAAAGGGTTGCCCATCAGCGCGTTTTTCCGTATAGTGGCCGTTGGCCGTGGGCCGTTAGCTCAATTGGCAGAGCAAGTGACTCTTAATCACTAGGTTGGAGGTTCGATTCCTCCACGGCTCACCATTTTCCCGAATGCGAAAGTGGCGGAATTGGTAGACGCGCGAGACTTAGGATCTCGTGGGGGTCCCCCCATGGGGGTTCGAGTCCCCCCTTTCGCACCAACCTTTTGACTCGATCGGCACGCCGGAGCTTATGAAATGCCGTACACATTGACCCACCGAGCGAACCACACGGTCGAAATATCGGCACACCTCGAATCTGCTGCAGTTGATCGCGAGCGCGATGGGATTGTGCGCAACATTCGCCGGAAGGCCCGGGTGCCTGGATTTCGCCCAGGCAAAGCTCCGACAGCGGCGGTTCGTGCCCGCTTTGCCGACGTCATTCGAGACGAGCTCCAAGAACACCTCACCAGCCTCCTCTGGGGCGAGGTTTTCGATGGCGAGAGCGATATTGAACCGATCACGAACCCGCATTTTCGCGACCTCTCGTTTTCGGAGGATGGTGGTTTTTCATTCACCGCAGAGCTGGAGGTTCGCCCACGGTACGATCTACCCGAGCTCGGCGGACTCAGTTTGCCCGACATCTCGTTGGATGTCAGCGAGGCTGAGATCGATGAGGAGCTGGCGAAAGTTCAGGAGGAGCAGGCGGTGTGGGAGCCTGCTGAAGAAGACCAGGCCGGTGATGGGATGCTGGCCGAAGTCGATCTCCGGGGCGAGGTCGAGGACAGCGACGATGAACCCTATACCGAGGACGGGGCAAGCCTCATTATCGGAGGGGGTTCGGTGCCGCCTGAGATCAGCGAGGCACTTCAGGGGGCAAAGGTCGGTGACGAACGCCTTGCCACAAAGGTTCTTCCCGATGATCTCGAGGACAAGGTCAAGGCCGGAAAGACAGTCACCTACACGATCTCGGTCAAGGGACTCAAGCGCAAAGTCCTACCGGAGATCGACGATGACCTCGCGAAAACGATTGGTCTCGAGACCCTTGAAGAGCTTCGCCAGCGGATTCATGATGTTCTCCAGCAGCAAAAACGAGGTGACCGACGGAATAGCTGGCGTCGATTCGTTCTCGATCATCTCGAGGCGGATATCGACCACGCCGAACTCCCGTCATCACTCGTGCAATCGACGCTCAAAGAGCAGCTCGACCGCTACGCGTATACGATGGCCATGCAAGGTGTGGAATTCGACCCCGAAAAGGTTGACTGGCACGAGATATCCGCGAAGGCGGAACCGGCGGCGCGCCAGGAAGTGCTCGACACCCTGATTCTCGAACAACTCGCAGAGGCCTGGGACACGCCGGTCCCCGAGCCAGAGGTGGACGCCTACGTTGCATCGCAAGCCGCGCGCCACGGCGTGCCGCCCGCCGAGCACAAGGCGAATCTTGCGGCCGAGAGGAAATTGGAGAGGGTCCGCCACGCGGCGCGAGTCGCCGCCACGGTGGACGAGATGATCCGCCGCGCCGGCGGGGAGGTGGAGTGATGCTGGTACCGGTTGTCGTCGAGCAAACGAGTCGTGGTGAACGCGCCTATGACATTTATTCACGGCTTCTCAAAGACAATGTGATCTTCCTCGGCACCGCCATCGACGACCAGGTGGCATCGCTGGTGATTGCACAGTTGCTCTTCCTCGAAGCTGAAAAGCCCGAGAAGGACATCTACCTCTATATCAACTCGCCAGGGGGTTCGACCACCGCCGGCCTCGCCATTTACGATACGATGCAGTACGTGAAACCCGATGTCGCGACCATCGCCCTCGGCCAAGCGGCGTCGATGGGCGCGGTCCTTCTCGCGGGCGGGGCCAAAGAGAAACGGTTCGCGCTACCGCATTCCCGAGTGCTCCTTCACCAGCCGTTAATGGCCGGCCTCCAGGGCCAGGCCGCAGATATCGATATCCACGCAAAGGACATCGTGCGGGTGCGCGAACGTATCAACCAGATTCTCGCCAAACATACGGGTCAACCGATCGAAAAAATCCACGCAGATTCCGACCGTGACTTCATCCTCGAGGCCGACGCCGCCCTGGCGTACGGGCTGGTTGACAAAATCATTGTTTCCAGGGAATAGAGAAACGGCTGCCGCTGTGCCAAGCGTTCGTTTGTTATACAATGGGACGAGGAGGGTCTGATGTCCCAGCGCGACGGCGATATGCTGCGTTGCAGCTTTTGCGGCAAAAGCCAGCATGAGGTGCGCAAGCTCATCGCCGGGCCTACGGTTTATATTTGCAACGAGTGTGTTGAGGTCTGCCTGGACATCATCGCCGAGGATCGCGTTCACGAGTCCAAAACGCGCGATCAGGTGCTTCCGAAGCCCCATGAGGTCAAGAGCCACCTCGACGAGTACGTGATCGGTCAAGAGACGGCCAAGAGGAAACTCGCGGTTGCGGTCTATAATCACTACCGCCGCATCGAGTACCAGAACGGCCGCGGGCGCAATGATGTCGAGCTCGCCAAGTCAAACATTCTCCTCATTGGTCCCACCGGTACCGGCAAGACGCTGCTCGCCCAGACCCTCGCCCGTCAGCTCCAAGTGCCTTTTACCATTGTTGATGCGACGACTCTGACCGAGGCAGGATATGTGGGTGAGGACGTCGAGAATATTCTCCTCCGCCTCTATCAGGCGGCCGGCGGTGATCGAGACGCAGCCGAGCGGGGGATTGTCTATGTCGACGAGATCGACAAGGTGGCGCGGAAAGCAGAAAACCCCTCCATTACCCGCGACGTTTCAGGCGAGGGAGTTCAACAGGCCCTACTCAAGATCCTCGAGGGCACGGTAGCGAATGTTCCGCCGCAGGGTGGGCGCAAACACCCACACCAGGAATTCCTGCAAATCGACACCACCAATATCCTCTTCATCTGCGGTGGCGCCTTTGTCGGACTTGACGATGTCATCGCCGAGCGCCTCAACCAGAAGAGGCTCGGGTTCGGAGTTGATCTGGGTGGAAACGAGCCGGGCTCGGCCGAACTCCTGGCTCAGGTCCACCCCGAGGATCTCATCAGGTATGGCATGATTCCTGAATTCGTTGGCCGGATTCCTGTGGTTGCCAACCTGCACGAGCTCGATCACGAGGCGCTGGTGCGGATCCTCACTGAACCCCGGAATTGTCTTGTCCGCCAATACGAGACTATTCTCTCGTTTGAGGGCGTCGATCTGTCATTCACCGCGGATGCTCTCGATGCCGTCGCCGAAGAGGCCATCACCCGCAAAGTCGGCGCACGAGGCCTACGGATCATCCTCGAGGAGCTGATGCTTGACATCATGTATCAGATTCCCTCCCTGCCCGAGCTCAAGGAGCTGGTCATCTCGCAGGAGGTGGTGGAACGTCGCGTGCCGCCACTGCCCGTCGTCCGCAAAGTCAGTTAAAATCGACCGAGGAGGGTCACCCCCACCCCGGCGAGAAAATCCTCTTATCAAAAGAGTTTCATCATGACGTCACAATCCTCAACCGTTCAGCTTCCCGCAGTCCCGTTGCGGGACATGGTGGTCTATCCCCACATGATGGCGCCCTTCGTTGTTGGGAGGCGGCCGTCGGTGGTTGCCCTCGAACGTGCCCTTGGACGGCCCGACAAGCAGATATTCCTCGCCACCCAAAGAGATCCTAAGGTCGACGAACCCGCCGAAGAAGACATTCATCGCCTGGGCGTCATAGCGAGGGTAGTCCAACATCTGCAGCTCGCGTCGGGAAACATCAAGGTCATGGTCGAGGGCCTCGGTCGCGCGCGCCTGGTAGACATCGAGGACGATGATGGATGTCTGATGGCGCGGGTCGAGCGCCTGCAAGTGCAGGTACCCCAGGATGAGACCGTTGCGAACTACATGATTCAGCTCGTAGAGCTATTCAAGGAGTACGCGAAACTCTCCCATCACCTCTCTGCGGAAGGGGTTCTTGCCTCGTTGCAGACCGAAGACCCGGATCAGTTCGCGGACATTCTTGCCGCCCATCTCTCCCAGCCAACAGCCGAAAAACAGAAACTTCTCGAAATCGTCAATCCGGTGGACCGCCTCAACCGCCTGCACGACCTCCTCGACATGGAGATTGAGAAACTCAACATCGACCGACGAATCTCCTCGCGCGTCAAGAAACAGATGGAGAAAGCGCAGCGCGAGTACTACCTGTCCGAGAAGATTAAGGCGATCAACGAGGAGTTGGGGCGCAACGACAACACCGAGGAGCTGGAGGACCTCAAAAAACAGGTTGAGGACTCCGGGATGAGTGAGGAGGCCAGGGAGAAGGCAGAGATCGAGCTCCGTCGGCTCGAAGGCATGCCGCCGGTATCGGCTGAAGCCGGAGTCTCGCGCAACTATGTTGACTGGCTCCTGGCGATGCCATGGAAAAGATCTTCGCGTGAGATCAGGGATATCGGGCGCGCCGAGAAGGTTCTCCACGAGGACCACTACGGGCTGGAAAAAATCAAGGACCGCATCCTGGAATTTCTCGCGGTACGACAGCTTGTGCGGAAAACCACCGGCACAATCTTGTGCTTCGCCGGCCCTCCCGGGACCGGCAAGACATCTTTGGCACGGTCCATCGCACGCGCAACCGGACGGCAGTTCGTCCGGCTCTCCCTTGGTGGAGTTCGCGACGAGGCAGAAATCCGCGGCCATCGACGCACCTATATCGGCGCATTCCCAGGTCAGATCATCCAAATGATGCGCAAGGCCGGCACGGTCAATCCGGTCCTTCTCCTGGACGAAGTCGACAAAATGGCGGCGGACTTTCGGGGTGATCCTGCGGGAGCTCTGCTCGAGGTTCTCGATCCTGAACAGAACCACACCTTCCACGATCACTATCTCGATATCGAGTACGACCTTTCGAAGGTCTTCTTCATCTGCACCGCCAATGTCACCCATTCGATTCCGCCCGCATTGCTCGATCGAATGGAGGTCATCCAGCTCTCCGGCTACACCCACCAGGAAAAAATGGAGATCGGACGCCTCTTTCTGGTGCCTCGACAGATCGAAAAGCACGGCCTCAGGCGATTCCAGATCGAATTCACGAGCGATGCACTCATGCTCCTCATCGAGCGCTACACCCGGGAGGCCGGAGTGCGAAATCTCGAGCGGGAAATCGCCTCCGTGTGCCGCAAGCTCGCGAGGCGGGTGCTCAAGGACAAGACCACCAAGAATTCGACGATTGAAGTTTCCACCGAAACCATCGGCGACCTGCTCGGGAAGCCGCGTTATCGTGCCCAGCGGCGCGAGCAAGAGCCCGAGGTGGGTGCCGCGTCCGGGCTCGCCTGGACCCAGGTCGGTGGAGAGCTCTTGCAAACCGAGACGACGCTGATGCGGGGCAAGGGACAGCTCACCCTGACCGGACAGCTTGGCGACGTCATGCAGGAATCGGCACGGGCGGCGCTCAGCTTTGTCCGATCGCGCGCTGAGGTGTTGGGAATCGACAGTGAGGTCTTCGAAAAGACCGATGTGCACGTTCATGTGCCCGAGGGTGCGATCCCCAAGGATGGTCCGTCGGCGGGCATCACGATCGCCACTGCCCTGGTTTCGTCGTTTACCCACACCCCGGTGCGGGTGGATCTGGCGATGACCGGCGAGATCACCCTTCGCGGGCACGTTCTGCCGGTCGGCGGCGTCAAAGAGAAGATCCTGGCCGCCTACCGAGCGGGGATTCGCGAAATCGTGATGCCGGACGAAAACGAGAAGGATCTCGAGGACATCCTCGAGGACGTCCGAGAGGAGATGACTTTTCACTTCGTCAAACATATGGACGAGGTGCTCAGCCACGCCCTTGTCGGCGCGCTTGAATCAGATGTTGCCGCCCAGTCCGGCGACGCGGCGGCGAGGGTTGAATCGCCACCGTTGCCGCATTGAGCTCTTTGGAAATTACCGAGGTCACCTTTCGTGGTTCGGCCCTCAAATCGGCCGATCGGCCGGGGGAGTTTTTCCCCCACGTGGCAGTCGCCGGGAGATCGAATGTGGGGAAATCGAGCCTTCTCAACTGGCTCTTCAAACAATCTCTGGCGAAGGTCGCCAAATCGCCGGGTAAAACTCGGACCTTGAATTTCTTCCTCATCAACCGCTCGTTCTATCTCGTCGACCTCCCTGGGTACGGCTATGCGAAGGTGGCCAAAAAGCTGCGAGAAGAGTGGGGTCTCGAGCTCGGTCGCTATATCCATGAGGAGGAACGCCTCGCCGGCGTCGTGTCGCTGGTCGACATTCGTCATGGGCTGACAGCCCGAGACAGAGACCTGCAGGAGCTGTTGTTGGAATCAAATCGAGATCGGCAGGTGGTCCTCACAAAGGCCGACAAGATCGGCCGCGGTCAGCGCGCTCGAATGCGCCAGGCCGTTCAGCGAGAGCTTGGCCTGCACGTACCGCCGTTGGCGGTTAGCGTGCGCACCGGAGAAGGGCGGCTGGAACTGCTCGCGGGCATCAACGACATGGTGAATTGCTGGAGATCACAGCATCGGAGTGATTGAAATGGGATCCAAGAAAAAGAACAACAACAACCACAAAGAAGAAGGAGCGGTCGTCATCCCGCTCGATCTGGAAGAGGAGATCGAGGAGTATGAGCAGGCGGTAGCCGAACAGCCTGCCGGGGAGGCCGCCGCCGGGCGCCTCGACCTCAATCAGCTCAAAGAGATGAGCATCAACCAACTGAGCTCGGCTGCCAAAGGCCTCGGGGTCGAGAATCCAGCTGGAATGCGCCGCCAGGATCTGATTTTTTCGATCCTCCAGCATCAGACTGAAGCCGAGGGCTTGATCTTCGGCGAAGGTGTGCTCGAGGTTCTGCCCGAAGGATTCGGCTTTCTCCGAGCGCCGGAGTACAACTATCTCCCTGGCCCGGACGACATCTACGTTTCGCCGTCCCAGATACGACGCTTCAACCTTCATACTGGCGATACCGTGTCGGGGCAGATCAGACCGCCCAAGGAAGGTGAGCGATATTTTGCGTTGATCAAGGTCGAAGCAATCAACTTCGAGCCGCCAGAAGTGGCGATGGAGAAGGTTCACTTTGACAACTTGACCCCCCTGTATCCGGAGGAGTGGCTCAGGCTTGAGGTCCCGGACAACATGACCGCAAGGGTGATGGATCTGGTGACACCCCTCGGGAAGGGGCAGCGTGGTCTGCTGGTGGCGCCACCGCGTACCGGCAAGACCATGATGCTGCAGGCGATCGCCAACTCGATTACCACCAATGACCCAGAGGTGACCTTGATTGTGCTCCTGATCGACGAGCGTCCTGAAGAGGTCACCGACATGCAGAGATCGGTGGCCGGCGAGGTCATTTCCTCGACTTTCGATGAGCCCGCCACCCGCCACGTTCAGGTCGCTGAGATGGTAATTGAAAAAGCCAAGCGTCTGGTTGAACACAAGCGCGACGTTGTCATCCTGCTCGACTCGATTACCCGTCTTGCTCGCGCCTACAACACGGTGGTTCCACCCTCTGGCAAAGTGCTTTCAGGTGGTGTTGACTCCAACGCCCTGCAAAAGCCCAAACGGTTTTTCGGTGCGGCGCGGAACATCGAGGAGGGCGGCAGCCTGACCATCGTAGGTACCGCCCTCATTGACACCGGCTCGCGGATGGACGATGTGATTTTCGAAGAATTCAAGGGCACCGGCAACATGGAAGTCCATCTCGACCGCAAGCTGGTGGAGCGCCGCGTCTTCCCCTCGATCGACATTCACAAGTCGGGCACCCGCAAGGAAGAGCTCCTGATCGACGAGTGGGAGCTGCGGCGCATCTGGGTTCTGCGCAAGGTGCTGTCATCGCTGTCGTCGGTGGAGGCCATGGAGCTGCTTCTCGAGCGCCTTTCCAAAACGGTCGACAACAAAGAGTTCTTGGAGTCGATGTCTCAGGGCTAGCAAATCGCTGTCGCGAATTGCTGTTTGGGAACAGATTCTTCATTCCGAATGCTTTCTCCACTATGAGAGTATTCGTTGAAAAGGCCGTAAATGATCGGAATTGACGTCATTCTCGACAAAGCCGTCGCAGGGGAACGACTCTCAGCCGACAAGATCCGGACCCTCTTCGATCATGGTGGTTTGCTCGAACTCGGCCAGGCGGCGGACGCGGTGCGCCGGCGCAAGAACCCCGACAACGTCGCCTCTTTCATCATCGATCGCAACATCAACTACACGAACGTCTGTGTCTACCGCTGTCGTTTCTGTGCGTTCTACCGCACAGCCAAGGACGCCGGGGCCTACGTTCTTCCGTTCGAAGAGATCGCGGCCAAGGTTTCAGAAACCGTCGCATGCGGCGGCACGGGCATTCTCCTGCAGGGGGGTGTCCATCCGGAGCTTCGGCTTGGCTACTACGAGTCATTACTCACCAATCTCAAGAAGACGTTTCCCCAGATCCACCTTCACGCCTTTTCGGTGCCTGAGATTTGGTACCTGGCGAAGCTCGAAAAGATGCCGGTGCGCGAGGTCCTCGAGCGACTCATTGCCGCCGGTCTCGATTCGGTTCCGGGCGGTGGAGCGGAAATCCTCGAGGATGACACCCGGCGTCGGATCTGGTCGCGAGCCAAGGCATCGACGAACCAGTGGTTAGGGGTTCACCGAGAGGCCCACAATCTCGGTCTTCGAACCACTGCGACAATGATGTTTGGTGTCGGTGAGCCGATATCGGCTCGGGTTGCGCATTTGCTTGGGGTGCGCGATTTGCAGGACGACACTGGCGGATTCACAGCCTTCATCCCTTGGACATTCCAGGATTCAGGCACCGACCTCGAAGGCGAGGTCGAACCGTCTGGCGGCTATGACTACCTGCGGACGCTCGCCATCTGTCGCCTCGCCCTCGACAATGTCGACCACGTGCAGGGCTCATGGGTGACGCAAGGCCCCAAAATTGGGCAGGTCTCCCTCTTCTTTGGGGCCGACGACCTCGGGTCCATCATGCTCGAGGAAAATGTCGTGGCAGCGGCCGGGGCGCAATACCGTATGACCCAGAGCGATATGGAACGGGTGATTCGGGAGGCAGGATACACGCCAAGACAACGGCGGACACTCTATGAACCCCTATGATTCATAGAGCGATTTACTCCGAGACCTCAAAATGATCTTCGTGGAACAGAGGGTTCTCACGCAGGATGATCTGCAAACCGTGGGTTTCTTCGAGCTCACGCAAGAGCTCGCGAAACGGGCCCTGAAGATAATGAGAAACAGCCGGATGGACCACGAGGGAGACCTGCTGGCCGAAGTCGGCCGCAACCGCCGCGAGCAGCTCACGCCGGATTTCGAGACATACAGTCGGTAGCGCCTTGATGCGGCCGGAGCCGTGGCAATAGGGGCACTCTCGGCTGAGGGTGCGTTCCAGGCTTGGCCTGGTGCGCTTGCGAGTCAGCTGAACCAGGCCGATGTCGCTCATCGGCAGAAGTTGCGTTCGCGCCGGGTCGCTGGCGAGCTCATCGGCCAGGGTGTCGAAGACCTGCTGCCGATGCTCGGGATCTTGCATGTCAATGAAGTCGATAACGATGATACCGCCGAGGTCGCGGAGCCTGAGCTGGCGAACAATCTCAACCGCAGCTTCGAGGTTGAGGGCGAACACTGTGTCCTCGAGCGTCTGGGTGCCGACGTATTTGCCCGTATTGATATCGATGGTCACCAACGCCTCGGTTTGATTGATGACTAAATAACCTCCGCTTTTGAGCCAGACCTTGGGTCGCAGCACCTTCTCGAGCTCGCGATCGATGCCGAACGAGTTCATTAGATCGGTTGCCTGTCGAAACAGCTTGACCCGGGGCACGAGGCTGGGATCGCTCTGCTGAAGAAAATCCAGGACATCCTCGAAGCTCTCTTCGTCGTCAATCCACACCTCTGAAACAGCATGGGTGAAGAGATCTCTGATCGCGCGTAGGACAGCGCTCAGCTCGCGATGTATCAAGCTTGGTGCTCGTGCCTGGTTCGCGATACCCTGGATGCGGTCCCACATCTGCAGAAGGTACGCGCGGTCGGCCTCGAGTTCGGTTGCGCCCTGATCCTCTCCGGCCGTGCGGACGATCCAGCCACCGTTCCCGTTGAAGCTCTCGACAATTTCCCTCAGCCGCGCCCGCTCATCATCGTCGGCAATACGTCGCGAAACACCACGGTGGCGAACGTTGGGCAGGTAGACGAGAAGCCGGCCGGGGAGGCTGATATGAGTTGTCAGGCGCGCCCCCTTGGTGCCGATTGGATCTTTGACGACCTGAACCAGGATTTCCTGACCCTGGCGGAGGAGGTCGGAAATATCGGAGTTCGACATGTCGGGCTGCAAAGCCTCGCTCTCCTCGGCGAGAAAAATGTCCGTGAAATCGTCGAGAATGCCGCCCGCTTCGCGGACGTAGAGGAACGCGTTGCGGGCAAGCCCGATGTCGACGAACGCGGCCTGCATTCCAGGAAGGACCCGGTTGACGCGACCCTTGTAGAGGTTGCCTACCACCGATGAGGTCCGATGCCGTTCCGCACGGTATGAGACCAGGCGAGAGTTCTCAAGCATCGCGACCCTGGTTTCAAAAGGATTGACGGACAGGTAGAGCACCGAACCACTCATTGGTTCACCAACCGATGGCGCCATACCGATTGAACGACACCGAGGGCGGCGCAGGTTGAAATCAAAGACGAACCGCCATAGGAAAAGAGGGGCAGCGTTACACCGGTTGTTGGCAGCCATCCGAGCACCATTCCGAGATTGACGACCACCTGGAAGACCAACCATGCTCCGATCAACACAGCCAGAATCAGGCCATGACGGCTGTCGGTAGTGAGGGCCACTTTGGCGATCCTTGAGAGGAGAAGCGCATACGCGAGCAACAGCGCGGTGCCGCCGACGAAGCCGGTTGCCTCCGCCCACACAGCGAACGCGAAGTCCGTATGCTGGGCCGGAAGGAACCGCAGCTGCGACTGGCTGCCTCGACCGAGGCCCTGGCCGCCCGCCCCACCGGACCCCACAGCGATCTTCGATTGACGTACCTGGTAGCCGGCGCCGAACGGGTCTCGTTCTGGTTGGAAAACGGTGAGCACACGGTCCTTCTGGTACGGTTTCAGCACGTATTGCCAGCTCGCGTGACCCCCGAGCACAGCGAGCAGGATGAGCAGGATCCATACCCAGCGGGGGAGGCCGCCCAAAAGCAGAACTCCAGCAAGCACCGGGAGGTAGGTCAGAGCGACGCCGAGATCCGGTTCAAGCACGACGAGGAGAGTGGGGACAGTGACGATGGCAACCGCGATCGTGACATCTCCGACCCGAAGCGCCCGCCCTCCGCGGTGGGCGAGCCAGGCCGCGGCCAACAGAATCGTGGCCAGGCGAGCAAACTCGCTCGGCTGAAGGGTCACCGGTCCGATGGCGATCCACGCCTTGTTGCCACCGCGCACCTCGCCCAAAAACAGGACCGCTATCAGAACCACAAGGCCGAAACCGTAGAAAACGGGAGCCAGCCGTTCATAGATATCGAGCCGGACCAGAGACATCAACCACAGCACGAGAAGCCCGACCAGACCCCACAGCAGCTGTCTCAGGAGGAGATTCGATCCGACCACCCGTGAGATAGTGTGCAGGGTCATCAGGGATGCGCCGAGAATGCCAACCACGGCCAGGAGGAGCCAAGGGTCGATGCGATGCTCCATGATCGATTTTATCCCGCACTCTCGGTCGACCGGGGAAGGTCGGGAGTCCGCACTGGAAGTGGGCTTGGTGGTGGGTCAGCCGTGGGGGCAGCCTGCCTGAGATATGCCTCGACGATCTGAGCTGCCACCGGAGCGGCCGCCGAGCCGCCGTCCCCCCCATGTTCGACGATAACCGCTACCACCAATGCGGGTTCGTCGAGTGGCGCCCAACCCACGAACCACGCGTGGTGGCGCAACTCAGGCGCGAGTTCATTCGCACGCATGCCCTCTTGGAGGCGGACAACCTGGGCGGTTCCGGTCTTTCCCGCCATCGGCACACGTGCTATTCGACGAGCGGTCCCCGAGGGGCCGTGCACTACTTCGCCAAGGGCGGCGGTGACGAGGGCAAGATCCTCGGAATCGATATCTTCAAATGTGGATGTCTCGGGTGGGGCTGCCACCATATACGGCGAGACCGGCTCTCCCCGGTTGGCAAGAATCGCGAATGCCCGGGCGAGTTGCATCGTGGTGGCCAATACCGGCCCCTGACCGATCGATACTGATACCGCCTCACCGGGGTACCACGGCGCACCGCGGACCTGGCGACTCCACTCGGGAGTGCCGATCAGCCCTGCGGCCTCGAAAGAAAGATCAAACCCGGTTCGCTCGCCAAAACCGAAACGGCGAAGCCATTTGGCCATACCCTCAATGCCAAGGCGCTGACCGAGAAGGTAGAAGTAAACATCGCAGGACTCCGTAAGAGCGCGCTCGAGATTGACGAATCCGTGGCCTCCGCGCCGCCAACACCGGAACCGATGGCCGTAAAGAACCACCGATCCGTTGCAATAGACGGTTGTTTGGGGATCGATCAACCCTTCAGCCAAGCCTCCCAGGGCAAGGAACGGCTTGATGGTTGATCCCGGTGGGTAAACGCCTTGGAGACAACGGTTTTGAAGTGGATGTAGGGGATCTTCCTGGAGCGCCTGCCAGTCGGATCGGCTCAGTCTGCCTCCGAAAACCTCCGGGTCGAAGCTCGGCGCCGAGTACAACACCCGCACGGCGCCGCTTCTTGGATCAAGAGCGACCACCGCCCCGGACCGCTCTCCAAGCGCTTCGGCGGCGGCTTTCTGAAGCTCGATATCAAGGGTGAGACCGACGTCGTGACCAGCCCGTGGGGCGACCTCGGAAACCACGCCGAGCTGCCGGCCCACAGCCGAAACCATGACCCATCTTTCTCCTGCGCGGCCCGAAACAAATGGATCCTCTGCGGCCTCGATGCCGGTTGCGCCAACCATCGAGTCAGGCTCGAGTCTTGGGTCAGCCTCCACCGCCTCCTTGGAGACTGGCCGCAGATGTCCAACAGTGTGGGACGTGAGCTTGCCGTATGGATAATGACGACGAAAGCGGCTGACGACCGTCAGTTCAGGGTAGTCACTCTGGTGGGATCGGATGGCCGCGACCTGATTCCAGCTCAAATCCTCACCTACGACCAAAGGCGCCATTCGGCCAATGCGCCTCACCGCAATGCGGTCTCGGAAGGTTGGAACGTCGGTGACGCCGGCCTGGGCCAGGAATAGACCTGTGGCGTCGAGGTTCTCCGCTTCGTCGGGAAACAGCAACAACTCCCAGCTCGGAACATTTTCAGCAAGAACCTTGCCTCGGCGATCGTAGATCCAACCCCGCGGCCCCGGCAGCGGGAGACGGCGGAGGCGATTGTTCTCGGCAAGGTCTCGCCACTGGGCCCCGTGCACGAGTTGGAGGTCAGCGAGTCGCAAATGGAGAAGGCCAAGGGTAGCGAATACCAATAGAAAGAGAAATGCTGTGCGACGTCGCAGCGGGCCGATATCCTCTCGGAGTTCCATCATGATCACCGGAGCTTGCGGACCTGATAGGCTCGCCAATGTTCGCCGAGATCCAGCGCCAAAACCATGCCCACGAATCCACACCACAGCCCGGTGAGGGCCGCTGACCACACGAGTTGGCCGAAAGTCAAGAAACTCGCAAGGCCAAGCGGCATAACGGCCAGTCTCTGGACGAGGATGACGACCACGGCTCCGACTGCTCCGAACGCTGCCCAGGCCCTCGGAGACCGGTCGGCGACCACTGAAGCGAGCCCGTACAAACTGAGGCAGGCGGCTGTCCACGCAATTCCGCCCGGCCCAACAACCGGCCCAAAAAGGAGATCCCACGCGAGCCCCAGAAGAAGGGCCTCGTACGGCCAGTGTCGCTCTTTGCGAACGAGTGATGCGGCAACGATCCAAATCATCGGCAGAATGAAATGGCCGCACCACGCCGGCATCCCAGGCATACCCAGCGCCCGCTGAAGGATCAGGGTGACCGTGGCGAGGATCGCGATCTTAGCCCGCATATCTGACCGCCATCGGCCTCACGGCGGACCTCCGCTTGGCGCAGGTGCCCATTTCGGGAGAATCAAGACCATTCGAATAGAGTGAAGATCGGCGGTCGGGACAGCAGTCACTTCGAGAAACGGCTCGTCGCTCTCGCGAACGCGCGTCACGCGAGCAGCCGGAATGCCCGGCGGATAAATGCCATCACCACCGCTCGTCACCAATAATGCGCCGCGTTCGAGTTCGGCCTGACGCGGCACGTACGCAATTGTCAGAGCGTTGCTCCCGGTTCCGAGAGCGAGGCCGTGGACGAGCGAGTCATCAGTTTGAACGGCGACCGCCGCGGCGGCATGGGTGAGAAGTTGGAGCCAATGCCGATGCCCCTCGCTCCTCATGACTCTTCCCACCAATCCCCCGGCCGAAACCACCGGCGTGTCGTACGCCAGAATGAAAGACCGTGCAGTCCTGATTTCCATGGTGCCCGCGATGAGATCTCGATATGTGCAACGACCAACCAAAGCTCCGGCGCCGAACTCACCATCCGGCCCCGCAAAATCGCCAATCTCACGCAAAGCGGCGAGATCTGCTTGGAGCAGCATCTGCCGGGCGCGAAGTGTCTCGAGGTCGATACGCATCTGACGATTTTCGACCATTGCACGTTGAAGACCGCGTGCCCCGAGACCCAAGTCGACTGCGAGATCTACGGATCCACGGGCGACCATGGCCACCGGCTCGATGAGGGTGCGCAACCAAGAGAAGAGGACCGGTCCGCCCCCTACCGCCGGCACCTGAAGCGCCGCTAAGAGCTCGAGGAGAGTCCACACGAGAACCGTTCGGAGCACGTAGGTCCGTGACATCTCAGGCTCCGAGCCCGCCGATCTCACCAGCTTCCTTCCGCGGCCGGAGATGTGCAGCAATCTGCGGCGTTTGTTCGCACCGGGCTGCTCGACGTACCGTTACGTACGCCTCCGCGGCCCTCAGGTCGCGAACACCGCACCTCACAACACCTCTCCGGCCTCGCGACGAAGACTGGTGAGATAGGCGGGCTACCCGCAACGGTGGCCTCCGTCCAGAGCCGGCGACAGAACGGTGAATGTGCCGAAAAGGGTCACCACGCCATCATACTCTGGAAGAGGTCGAGCCGAAGCCGGTCGATAGCGCCCAACTGCGAGGGGAGAGAACCCTAGCGTGCATATCTCACCAACTATCTGCTGCGGCCGGAAATCTGCAGCAATGTGCGGCGTTTGCTGCCATCGGGGTGCTCGACGTACTGCAAGTACGCGCTCCGCGCCCCTTAAGTCGCAAACACCACTTCTCACAACAGCTTTCCGCCCTCGCGACGAAAGCTGGTGAGATATGCAGGCTAGGCGATCGCAATCTTCCGCAGGAGATCGATGTTGGTCAGCATCATTCCGGTGCCGCGCACGACCGCCGAGCCGGGCTCCTCGCAGTGCGCTACCGGCAGACCGGTTTCCTCGCGGAGGCGTTTGTCGAGGTTCTTGAGCAGCGAACCCCCGCCGGCGAGAATGATGCCCTTGTCGATGATGTCCGCCGACAACTCGGGCGGGGTCTGCTCGAGAGCGTTCCTGACGGCATCGACGATGGTCGATACGATTTCGGTCAGGGCCTCACGGATTTCTTCGTCGGTGATGGTGAGGTTCTTGGGTACCCCTTCGACGAGGTCCCTCCCCTTGACCTCCATGCTCAGTGGTTCGTCGAGCGGGTAAGCCGATCCGATTTCGATCTTGATCTGCTCGGCGGTCCGCTCTCCAAGGAGGAGGTTGTACTTCTTCTTGAGGTAATGAATGATCGCCTCATCCATTTCGTTGCCGGCTACTCGGACAGAACGCGAGTACACGACACCGGCGAGGGAGATGACCGCCACGTCAGACGTTCCGCCGCCGATGTCAACGATCATGTTCCCGGAGGGTTCGGTAATCGGAAGGCCAGCGCCTATGGCCGCAGCGGTTGCCTGTTCGATAAGGTAGACCTCGCTCGCCCCGGCCTTGAGAGCGGTGTCCTTGACGGCTCGCTTTTCCACCTGGGTGATCTCAGACGGCACCGAAATGATGATCCGCGGACGGACGAGGAACGAGCGTCCGTGCGCCTTGCGGATGAAATGCTCGAGCATTTTCTCGGTCACTTCGAAATCCGCGATCACGCCGTCCTTCATCGGTCGAATCGCCTGGATATTGGCCGGCGTTTTACCGAGCATTTCCTTGGCCTTGGCACCCACGGCTTCGACACGGTTGGTGATTCGGTTGACCGCCACGATGGAGGGTTCGACAACTGCAATCCCGCGGCCACGGACGTAGACCAGCGTGTTCGCGGTGCCGAGGTCAATCGCCAGATCTGAGGAAAACAGCCCGAGCAGGCTGGAAAAATGCATCAATAGACCTCCACGAACACGCGCTCGGTTCGTTCTGTACGGTTGCCCGAGGGATCTACCGCGACGATTACGATGTCGATCCAGCCGTCGTCGAAAATCTCCACCGTCTTGCGGAAGCGGCCGTCGGCGTCGAGCTCGACTTTTTCGCCGTTGATGGTGACGGTAGCGCTGATTTCGGTCGCACCCTCGAATATGAACATGTGGCCGAGTTGCTGCGGCTGGTTGACGATCAGCTCCGGTGGGGTGGTGTCTTCGAGGAGATGTTCGGACGAGGTCGAAAAGACCCGGAAACGACGGACAGCACTCCATTCGGAGTAAGCAGTTCCGTCACCAAGGGCGGCAACTCTCCAGAAGTACGTACCTGGCGCCACCAATCTCAGGCGGGCTTCATCCTTCGCCAGGCGAGGAGCGTCAACGTCGAGCTGAGCGCTGTCAAAGCTTTTCGAACGGCTCACCTGCAGGTGAACGGTACCGCGCCGAGGCCGACCACGCCAGGCCAGCTCGATCGTCGGGTTTTCGCCGAGATCGAACCCGGCGTTATTGCGCGGTTCGACCGGGAACGGGGGCGCGGGAATGTCCTGTTTCTCGGTCATCGCGCCGCTAGCCGTCGCGGCGACGGCCTCACGCTCGCCGATCACGACTTCCTGACCGCCGCGGTTGCTGCGCACTCTGGCAGAGCCCTGGAACGCGGCTACAGTCGTCTTCTGGTCATCAGCGGCGACGTCGACGGCAACGCGGCTGTCGCGATCAATCTCGGTTTCGGCCGTATCGGTGGTGACCGTGGAGGGCGCGCCCGATGTGTAGACATTGATTCGTCCGGCGACCATCTTGACGGTGCCAGGTGATTCCTGCGACATCTCGTGATGAATCTCGAGGAGGGAATTCGGAGAAATGCGATACAGGCTGCCATCTGCGAACAGGATCTCGGCATTGCCATCACGGCCGGTGCGAACGAAGTCTCCGTTAAAGACGGGGATATTTGGGTGGGCATTTTCCCACTCGGTCTGACCCGCGCGCTGGAGTTGCACACGGCCCTCGAGGCTGAAAAACTGTCCGACGCCGACCAACTCCTGGTCACCAGCTCCCGCAAGCGCTTCGAATCGCCTGCGTGCGCCATCTGCCAGGGTTTCGGCGTCCTCCCAGTTCTGCTCGGCGTACTCCGAGCGCGCCATGTTCAGCTGGTCTCTCGCCTGCTCGAGCTCATCTCGCCAATGGGCGGGAAGAGGCTGGGTTTCGGCGTGAGCGAGGGCTGCGTCGGCGTGTTCAATCGCGCGTCTCGCCCGCGCTTCTGGCGAAAGATTGAGACTCTTATAGGCCAGGAAGACCAAACCCGCAGCCACCAACCCGACGATCACAACCGCCAGCACCTTGCGCAGCGGTTGCACACGGATAACGACCCAGTCGAGTTCCAATCCTCGCGCCACCTCAGCGATACCTCCTCAATCACCGTAACATGAGTGTAATCAAGCGGCAAGCGCCGCTCGCGGGGGGCGTTGACGGCGGTCACACCGGTTGTGCCGAGCGGTAATGGAGGTCCCCCGTCGACGACCACCGGCTTGCACGAGCCTCAGCTCTTCGATAGACTTCGCTGTCCCGTTTTCGGGGCAGGTGGAGGACTGCAATGGCTCTCAAGTGGCTGCGAGACAATCTGCGTCACCTCAAGTTCATTCTGTGGGGTGTGGTGTTGGTTTTCGTGCTCCTGGTTTTTGTCGATTGGGGGTCTGGCCGCGCCGGTCGTAGCGGAGGAAGCAATGCTGCGGTTCGGGTTGGCAATAGGAGCTTTTCGGAGACCGAATTTCTTGACGAGATGCGACGTCTCGATCAGCGTTTTTCGCAGATCTATGGTGACAAATGGAACGAGCTCAGGGGCCAGGTGGATCTCGCGCGCCAGACGGCGAATATGTTCATCGATCGCGAGCTCCAACTCGCCGAAGCGCGGAGAATCGACCTCACGGTGAGCCAGGATGAGCTCCAGGAAGTCATTTTGGAAGATCCATCGTTCCGTAATGAGAGCGGCGAGTTTGTCGGTACCGAAACCTACAAACGGATCATTCGCGCGTATTTCCGGACGACCCCGGAAACGTTTGAACAGCGCCTCACCGAGGACCTCCTGATTGGGAAGCTCAACAGCCTGATTGAGCGCAACGTATGGATCAGTGATGACGAGGTTGATCGTGAGTTTCGCCGACAGCGGGAGATCTCCGATTTCGATGTCATCCAGCTCAGATACGAGCCATTCCTGAGCGGCGTCGAGATCTCGGAAGACGATGCCCGTGCAACATACGAGGCGACCGCCGACGATTATCATCGCGATGAGGAGCGGACGATCCGATACCTGCTCGTCGAAACTTCCCGGTTGCGCCGCACCCTGCCGGTCGATGAGGCTGAGCTGAGGGCGTACTACGATCAGCATGTGGACGAATTTGTCGAAGGCGAACAGGCGAGCGCCCGGCATATTCTGTTCCGCGTGGCTCCTGACGCGACGGAGGCTGAACGGAGCGAAATCGAGCTTCGTGCCAACGGAGTCGCAACCATCGCCCGCTCCGGTGGTGACTTCGCGGTCCTGGCTTCGAAGTACTCCGAAGACCCCGGGTCCAAGGACATCGGCGGAGATCTCGGGTGGTTCGGTCGCGGACAGATGGTGCCGGAGTTCGAGAATGTCGTTTTTTCTGCCAAACCAGGCGACATTGTCGGACCTATCAAGAGCCAGTTCGGCTACCACGTCATCAAGGTCGAGGGCTTTCGGCCCGAGCACCAACAGCCGTTCGAGGAAGTCCAGGAACAGATCCGGTTCCGGGTTTTGGAGGACCGTGCTGTGGCGGAGGCCGAGGCCCGCGCCGACGTCCTCGCCCGCCGGCTGAAGTCCGAGGCCCCCGAAACCCAGGATCAGTGGCAGGCGATTGCTGATGAGGATGAGGCAGTGGTGCTCAACCAGAGCCCCCCGTTTGCGGCTGGCGAAGCTATCGCTGGCGCGTCGGATGGCCCGGAGTTGGCAAATGCGGCATTTGCCGCCTCGCCAGGCGATATCAACGGCCCGGTGGCTGTTCCGCGCGGGTGGATCGTCTGGCAGCTTGCCGAGGTGCGGCCGGAGGGCATACCTCCCTTCGAGGATGTGCGGGCTGAGGTCGAGCAGAAGCTCCGACGGGAACGCGCTGTTGACCTCGCGACCGACGAAGGTCGGAAACTTGCCGAACGCTGGCGCGGGGGAGAGGACGGTTCCACCCTGGCGACCGAATACGGTTCGAACGTTACCGAGGCTCGCCAGCATCGGCGCGGACAGGTCGTCGGTACTCTCGGGGTTTTGCCGGGCCTCGATAGCGCGGTCTTTACGGGGAGCGAGGGCGAGGTCCTCGGACCGATCACGACCGGCACGGCTGGCGGGGTCGTGGTAGCGAAGGTCGTTGCTCTGGATCTGGTGGATCCAGCCGAGCTCGCGAACGCGCGTGACGACCTGCGCGCCCGCATGACGACCGAGCGTGGCGCCCAACTCATGCGCTCCATCCTCAACGAGCGGAGGAGGGATACCGTGGTCACGGTGGACGACGAGCTCCTGCGGCGATTCGCGCCTTCCAGTTCATGATAGGTCGGCTTGAGGGACGCCTTCACAGGGTCGACCCGGGAACGGTGCTGATTGACGTTGGAGGTGTCGGTTACCTGGTTTCGATCACTCTGCGCGCGTTTCAGGCCCTGGCCGGTCGCGAGGAGGCGGCATTGTGGGTCCACACCCAGGTGCGGGACGATGCTATCGTCCTCTTTGGTTTTCCTGATCGCGAGGAACTGGAGGCTTTTTCCAAGCTCATCGCGGTCGCCGGGGTGGGGCCACGGACGGCACTCGCGGTGCTTTCGACCTTGACGGCCGATGAGCTCGCGGAGGTTGTCGAGGCCGGTGATCTCGCTCGCCTTCAGCGCACCCCGGGCGTTGGCCGGAAGACCGCCGAGCGGATTCTCCTCGAGCTGAAGGACCAGTTGGTCGTAGCGTCGCCCGGCACAGCTGATCGCCGCGGGGACGCCGTGTCGGCGCTCGTCAACCTCGGATACTCGCAACGCGACGCCCTCCGTTCAGTGGATGCCGCGTGGTCGGAGGCGGCCAGTGCAGATCTCGGTGAATTGCTCCGCCTCGCCCTGCAGAAGCTGACACGCTGAAATCCCCACCGGCCCTCCCGGATACAAGATGCAAGAGACAAGTCCCACCCACCCTTCCCCATGTCGTCAATGTGGAAGGGTGGGCGGATCTTGCATCTTGGACCTTGCATCTTGTATCCGGGTGGTTGGGTGGGTAGAGTCGAACCGTGACCGATGAAGTTCTGACCACTGAACCGCAGCCGGAAGAGCGCCGTTTCGAAGAGTCGCTGCGCCCTCGACGTCTGGCCGAGTTCATCGGTCAGGCCCGTCTCACTACCAACCTGGGGGTCTTCATCGATGCCGCCCGCCATCGCGGCGAAGCACTTGACCACACATTGTTCTTCGGTCCCCCCGGCCTCGGCAAGACAACACTTGCGCACATCATCGGCAACGAGATGGGGGCCCAGATTCACGTCACCTCGGGTCCGGTTCTCGAGCGGGCCGGCGATCTCGCGGCGATGCTGACCAATCTGCAGCCCGGAGATGTCCTGTTCATCGATGAGATCCATCGCCTGCCGGCAGCCGTCGAGGAAATTCTGTATCCGGCGATGGAGGACTACGAGCTCGATCTGGTAATCGGACAGGGCCCGGCGGCGCGTAGCGTACGTCTCACGCTGCCGCGGTTCACGCTGGTTGGTGCGACCACCCGAACAGGGCTTCTGACCGCACCTCTCCGTGACCGCTTCGGCATCGTTCACCGTCTCGAGTTCTATCCTGGTGAGGACCTGGCAGTGATCGTGGCACGCTCGGCCGGTATTCTGGAGATCGAGGTGGCTGACGAAGCAGTCGGCGAAATCGCGCGGCGTGCGCGCGGCACACCACGGATCGCCAACCGGCTCCTGCGCCGAGTACGTGACTTCGCCCACCACCTGGGTACTGAAGCCGTGACCCTCGAAGCGACAGAGTGGGGGCTCGAGCAGATGGAGGTGGATGCCTTCGGTCTCGACCACCTCGATCGGCAATTGTTGACCACAATCATCAACGTCTACGACGGCGGGCCCGTAGGCCTCAAGGCCCTCGCGTCGTCGATCGGCGAAGACCGTGGGACTCTCGAGGATATCCACGAACCGTATCTGCTGCAGATCGGTCTCTTGCAGCGAACCCCTCGTGGCCGCACGGTGACCGCGGCAGCCTACCGCCACCTTGGGCTCGATCCAACGGGATCACCGGGCGAGCTCTTCAATGAGCGGAAACCCAAGTGACCAGCGTCCCGGTGATCCTCAATCCCATCGCAGGTGGTGGGAGGTTGCTGCGCAAGCAGGCTCGTCTGCAGGACGTTGCGGCCGCCTGCGGGTCAAAGCTCGACATCTGGATTTCGGAAAGCCCCACCCACACCATCGAGCTTGCTGAAAGGGCGGCTGCCGACGAGTACCCATTGATCCTTGCCTACGGCGGTGACGGCACCTACAACGCGGTGGCGCGAGGTCTTTTGGGCAGCTCGACCGCGATGGGTGTGCTTCCAGGCGGTACGACATCTGTTCTCGCGTATGAGTTCGGCGTCCCGCGCCCGGCCCGGCACGGGGTCGCAGCGCTCCTGGCGGGCGAAGACCGGGCCATGCGGGTGGCGCGGACCGACGCCGGCGACCTCGTTCTGTTGATGCTGTCGGCCGGCCCGGACTCGCACGTGCTTGGACGGGTGCACCCGTCTTTCAAGCGACTCGGGGGCCGGGTCGGTGTCGTATTGCAGGCGGTCGTCGAAGCGATGACGGGCGGGCGATTGCCGCGGATCCGAGTCGCCTCCAGCGCCGCGATCGGTGAAGCGGGCTGGGTCATCGTGGGAAACTCAAGGTGTTACGGCAGCAAATTCTGTGCGACCCCCGGGGCCGATCCCTTTCGCGACGATCTTGAGGTGGTGGCGCAACAGAGTACCGGACGTCGCGCGGCGGTATCCTTTCTTTTCGGCATACCCTCGGGTCGCCATGTAGCGCGGGCCGATGTCGTACGTGAAGTCGTGGATCGGGTCCGGCTGGAGCCGGCCTCGCCGGACGATGCCGTGTCCTACCAGATCGACGGTGATGTCGCCGGCATTTTGCCCGTGGAAGTCAGCATCGACCCACAGCCCCTTTGGATTCGCTTGCCGGCGCAACGCTGACGGTTGGCCGGTCTCAAAGGTCAGCGAAGAGATCCGTGGAGATGTAGCGTTCGGAGGTCGAGGGCGCGATGAAGACGATGAGCCTGCCTTCCATCTCATCGCGGGCTGCGACCTTGAGCGCCGCAGCGCAGGCCGCGCCGGTCGAGATGCCACCCAGGATTCCTTCCTCCCGGGCGAGACGACGCGCCGTCCCAAACGCCTCGTCATTCGTCACCGTCACCGTCTCGTCGATGACCGAGGTGTCGAGGTTGTCGGGCACAAAACCCGCGCCGATGCCCTGGATCTTGTGGGAGCCCGGCTCGCCGCCGGAGAGCACCGCCGAGTCTGCGGGCTCGACGGCGACGATGCGGACCGATGGGCGGCGTTCGCGCCACACCCGCCCGACCCCGGTGATGGTGCCGCCGGTTCCGACACCGGCAACAAAGACATCCATCCTCCCGTCGGTGTCGCGCCACAGTTCGAGGGCGGTGGTGGTGGCGTGGATATCAGGGTTGGCCGGGTTCGAGAACTGTCGGGGTTCGACCGAATCTGGGATCTCTGCGAGCAACTCATCAGCGCGGGCGGATGCGCCCCGCATTCCGTCTGCGGCCGGTGTCAGAACGATCTCGGCTCCGAGCAGGTTGAGCACCTTACGCCGTTCGAGGGACATCGACTCCGGCATAGTCAAAACGCAACGGTAGCCTCGCGCAGCAGCAACCATCGCGAGGGCAATGCCGGTGTTCCCCGAGGTCGCCTCGACTATCGTCGAACGGCCGGGAGTCAGTTTTCCCTCGCGTTCCAGCGATTCCACCATGGCGACGCCGATTCGGTCCTTCACTGAATGTGCAGGGTTGAAGAACTCCAGCTTGGCCACAACCTGGGCTTTGCATGCGGCTGTGATGTTGTCGAGCCGCACCAGCGGTGTGTTTCCCGTCAGACGAGTGATGTCGGAGGCGATGTTCATGGCTTCTCCAAGGCGATGTGATAATCCACACAACCGGTTTCGGCGATCGTTCCTTCCCGGATGTTGGATCCCTTCCTGGGTTACAATGGCTTCCGGGGAGGAGTTGTGGGGTTTCTTGAACGGCTCGAGGCCCGAGCCGCGGCCGTTGGCGGTCGGGTCGCGCTCGCTGAAGGGCACGATGAGCGTGTCGTCGAAGCTGCCAGCGAGCTGATTTCCGTCGGTGGGTGTGAGGTGACGCTGGTCTGCCCCGGCGATCAGCGCCAACCGATCCATGACGAGCTCGCCGAACGGGGCGTGGACATTGCAGATCCCACTGCTGATCCTCGACGGGACGAGCTGGCGGCGCACCTCCACCAGCGACGTGCGGCGAAAGGAATGTCGCGCGAGGCAGCGCTGGCGGCGGTCGAAGATCCCCTTTATTTCGCCTCCCTGATGGTGGCAACCGGGGCCGCCGACGCTTCCGTCGGCGGGGCCGTCCGGACGACCGCCGACACGGTGCGCGCCGCCCTTCACTGCATTGGGACCGCGCCCGGACTGCGGACGGTGTCGTCAGCATTCATCATGATCCATCCCGATCCTAGCTGGGGCGATGACGGAGTGATGGTATTTGCCGACTGTGCGGTGCTTCCCGACCCGGACTCGGAGCAACTGGCCGAGATCGCCCTGTCAGCTGCCGCCACCTTCCGCTCCATTGTCGGCGGTGAACCGAAAGTCGCTCTCCTCTCGTTCTCGACCAAGGGCTCGGCCAACCACCCATTGGTGGACAAGGTGACGGCGGCGCTGGCCGAGCTCGAAACCAGGGGCGCGGATTTCGTGTTCGATGGTGAACTGCAACTGGACGCAGCCCTTCTTCCAGGCGTCGGACGAAAAAAAGCACCCGGGTCGGCGGTAGCCGGACAGGCGAACGTTCTTGTCTTTCCGGATCTCAACGCCGGCAACATCACGTACAAGGCGGTGGAACGACTGGGTGGCGCGCGTGCCCTGGGCCCGCTCATGCAGGGGCTCGCGAAACCCGCCAACGACCTCAGCCGCGGATGCTCCGCGGGCGATATCGTGCAGACCAGTTATCTGAGTCTGCTCCAGGCGAAGGGGTAGTCACCCATGCGCGTACTCGTACTCGGTTCCGGTGCCCGCGAACATGCCATCGTCCACGCCCTGCGGCGCTCCCAGGGAGTGAGCTACGTCTTTGCTGCTCCAGGCAATCCAGGGATCGCGCAGGCGGCCGATCTGCTGCCCTTGTCCGCGAATGACCTCCCCGGGGTTGCGGAGGCGGCTGAAGATCTGCGCATCGATGTCACCATTGTCGGCCCCGAGGTTCCCCTGGCGATGGGTGTCTGCGACGAATTTTACCGCCGGGGACTGCGACTCTTCGGTCCGCGCCGCGCCGCCGCTGAGCTCGAGTCGAGCAAGGTCTTCGCGAAGGAGTTCTGCCAGCGGCACGACATTCCGACTGCAAAGGCAACGGTAGTTCGTACCAACGACGAGGCGGTAGCGGCCGCTCGCGACCTCGGGATGCCGGTCGTTTTCAAGGCCGACGGTCTTGCGGCAGGCAAGGGTGTGCTGATGATTCGAAACGATGACGATCTCGAACAGGCGATCGATGCGTTTTTCAATCAGCGCCGTTTTGGCGATGCCGGAGATCGAGTACTGGTCGAGGAGTGCCTGGAGGGCGACGAGGTCTCTTATATGGTGATCTCTGACGGTACCCGGGTGGTTCCAGTAGCCACCTCTCACGATTACAAGAGGGCAGGCGAGAATGACGAGGGTCCCAACACCGGCGGCATGGGTGCTCACTCTCCGGCGTTGGTGATCCCGCCCGGCACCAGTAGGCTCATCCTCGAGACCGTCGTCCGTCCAGCGATTGCGGGCATGGCGGCCGAAGGCCGGGAGTATCGTGGGGTACTCTATGCGGGTCTGATGATGACCTCGGACGGACCCAAGGTACTCGAGTTCAACTGCCGTCTCGGTGACCCGGAGACCCAAGCCACCTTCTTGCGGCTTGACGACAATTTTGCCGAGATCGCCCGTGATGCCTCTGACGGCGCTCTCGAGGTCGGCAATCTCAATTGGCGCAAGGAGGCGGTGGCGTGCGTCGTGCTGGCGGCGGAGGGATATCCTGGAAGCCCACGCAAAGGGGACGAGATCAGCGGTATCGACGCGGCCATGGCCATGTCTGGCGTGACGGTCTATCACGGCGGTACCCGCCTGGAAGACAATCGATTGACGACCTCCGGGGGGCGCGTCCTTTCGGTCTGCGGTCGCGGGCCGACGCTGTCAGATGCTCTCGGGGCGGCGTATGGCGGGGTGTCGAAGATCACTTTTGACGGCATGTGGTGGCGATCGGATATTGGCCGCGACACCTTGGCCAAGCTTGGAACATAGATGGTTGAACAGGACTCCCGGGCTTATCCCGAGGTTCTGATCCTCATGGGATCGGCGAGCGACTGGAAACACCTACGGGCTGGAGTAGAAGTGCTCAAAGGGCTCGGTGTCAGCTTCGAGGTCCACGTGTCCTCGGCTCACCGGACTCCCGTACGGACCGTAGACCTGGTGCGGTCGGCGGAGGCCAGAGGGTGCCGCGTCTTCATCTGCGCCGCCGGTATGGCTGCCCATCTTGCGGGCGCGGTTGCGGCCCACACCGTGCGTCCGGTGCTTGGCGTGCCGCTTCCAGGTGGGGTGCTCGACGGGGTCGATGCGCTTCTTTCGACGGTGCAGATGCCTGGCGGCATTCCGGTGGCGACCTTTGCCGTCGGTTCGGCGGGGGCGCGTAACGCCGCCTTCTTTGCTGCACAGATTATCGCGGGCGAACGTCCAGAACTTGGTGCCGCGCTGGAAGATGCTCGGCGCGTCGACGGAGAGAAGGTGACGGCTGCAGACCGGGACATAGCGACCGAGCTCAAGGCTGAAGGCGCCCCATGATGGGCGAGCTTGTGCAGTGCACCGTTGTCGCGCACACCGAAGATTGGGTGCCGGTGATGGTCGACCCCGATCTCCCCCCGATGCCGTGTCGTGCCGGCAAGCTCGAGCTGGACCACGGAGAAACCATCGTCGTCGACACTCCGGATGGGAAATTCCTCGGCAGAGTCACTGCGTTTGCGGTGCCGTCTGTCAAGAAGCCCCACAAGCATGCGGCGCGCGTCGTCCGTCGGGCGACGCCGGAGGACGAGAAGCGTCATGAAGACACGGGCCACCTCGAACGGGAGATCGAACGTTATCTGCGACGGCGAACCCGTGAGCTCGAACTCGATCTCCACCCATTCAAGGTGCGGCTGCCCCTTTCAGGGCGCAAAGCGGTCATCTACTTTTCGGCTGAGAAACGGGTTGACTATCGACCGTTGCAACGAGATTTGGGACGACGCTATCGGAGGCGAATCGAAATGCGTTCGCTCGGGGTCCGCGACGGCGCCCGCCTTTGCGGCGGCCTTGGACCCTGCGGGCGTTGTTTGTGCTGCACCACGTTCATGGATCGCTTCCATTCGGTGACCGTTCGGATGGCAAAAAGGCAGAACCTGAGCCTCAATCCGGCCAAGATCTCCGGTCTCTGCGGACGGCTGATGTGCTGTTTGTCGCACGAGGTCGAACTGTATCCCTCGAACTCGCGCAACAGCCCCTGAGATCGCAAGCGGGCGCCGATCCGCGCGGAACCGAGAAGACACCCCACACCGAATCTGATAACCTGATCACAGAACCTACCGACTTCATGCTTCCGGAATCCCGTGGCCGCACAGCATGGGGCGCGAGGAGAGCTTCATGTCTGATCGTAAGCTGATCCGACCGTCGATGAATGAGATGATGGAGAAGTTCCCGTCTCGAACAACCGGGCGTCGCAAACAGGTGCCCGCAGAGCAGACAAACGCCGAGAGTTTCTACTACCTCAAACAGATGCAAAACCGCACCGCGATGGTCGTGGTGCTGACCGACGGCACCGAGCTCAAAGGTTGGATCGAGTGGTACGACAAGACCTGTCTCAAACTCAATCGGGTCGATGCGCCCAATCTCCTGCTCTTCAAGCATTCCATCAAGTTCATGTTTAAGGAAGAGGAGCTGCGCTCCCGTCGTCGTCGGCGCCCACCAGCGTCACGCTGAGGGTCCCCTCAATCCGCTGACTGCAGCATCTGCAGAATCCGGCTGATGACGAGGTCGAGAGCTACAGTATTGAACCCGCCTTCGGGAATGATGACATCTGCCCAACGTTTCGAGGCCTCGACGAACTCCAGGTGCATGGGCCGCACCGTGGCGAGGTATTGATCGACCACTCCATCGACCGTTCGTCCACGCTCCGCCATATCCCGCTGGAGGCGTCGGATGAACCTCAGGTCTGAATCGGTATCGACAAAGATTTTGACATCAAGAAGCTCGCGAAGGGGAGGGATTGCGAGAATGAGGATTCCCTCGACAAGAATTACCGGCTGGGGATCGATCCACTCGGTGGCAGCTATGCGAACGTGGCGGGCGAAGTCGTAGACCGGTAGTGGGGCAGGCTTGCCGGCTTTGAGTAACGCGATGTGTTTCTCCAACAGTTTCTCTTCGATCGCATCGGGGTGGTCGAAGTTGTGATGCGAACGTTGCTGTACGTCAAGATGGGCCAGATCGTGGTAGTACCGATCTTGATTGACGATGACAATCCGCTCCCGTCCGACGCGGCGAACGATCTCGTTGGCCACTGTCGTCTTGCCGGAACCGGTGCCGCCCGCCACGCCAATGCAGAGAGTCTTCACCGATTCGACCTCTCCGTTCGATACTGTTCAAAGGTATTTGATCGTTTCCTCGGCGGTCGCCGCCAGCGGTCCCTCGGGCTCGATCTCGAGATACTTCAAAAGGTGTTTCTTGGCCCCCTCCATATCGCCCGATCGCAGCAGGAGCATGCCGTACTCGAAGTTGCAGTTCGGGAAATCGGGATCGGCAGCGAGGCATCTTTCGAGCAGTGGTCGCGCACTCTCGTCATCCAGGTTGTTGAGGAAGACTGCGGCCTCATTGAAGAGGATTGTCGGGTCATTTGGATTCAATTTCTGGTAGCGGGCCATGTATTCGGTGCGCGCGGCCTCATCGCCAAGCTCCCCGCTCGTGTTGATGGCGATCGCCAGGCACAGGGTCGATTCCGGGTCCACTTCGAGACAGCTCCGCGCGGCAGCCAGGGCGCCCTCCATGTCTCCGGTCTCGTACGTGAGCTCGGTCAAGAGTGCGTGGGCCTCCTGGAGGTCCGGCTTGGCCGCGACAGCGTCCACGAACTTCGCCCGCGCGGCCTCCTTGTCGCCGGCCGCGAGGAGCGCTTTGCCTTCCTCCAGCTCCTTGTACCCCGGATTCTCGAGCTGCCTCATGCCGCTGGCGGCAGCCGCCTGACCCTCGGTCTGGAGCTTGAACTCAAAGAAATTGTCGGTTGATCCGGCCCCGACCTTGAACGGGCTCTCTTGTGGCTGAAACCCTTCCGCCTCGACGTGAAACTGATAGGTGCGTGTGGCGTCCAGGATCAAGGTCTGGAATTCGCCGTTTTTGTCGGTGGTGATGACCTTTTTGTACTTCGACAATTCGGGCGACGAGATGGTGACAGTGGCCTCGGCGATCGGGCTCCCCGCGAGATCGGTCACGCGGCCTTCGATCTTGGCCTGGGTGCCGGCGTGAACCGCTGTACCGAAGACCGTCAGGCCGACGATTGCGACACAGGTCATGAAATGACGGTGCATCATTTTAGCCTCCTGCACGCGGATGCGCACGATCGAGCATACCGCCTTTCGATGACGGCCTCAACGACCGCGGGATCTTCTACCGGAACATTGCCCGGACAACGTGATGAGCGACTGAAGGATTCTCGCGCAAACGACGTATCGAATAGGGATACCAATCTCGCCCGTAGGGCACGTAGACCCGCAGCCGGTGACCGTTGGAGAGGATGATTCGGCGGAGTTCGGGATCGACTCCGAGCAACATCTGGAATTCGTAGCGGTCGCGGTCCAGCCCGAGGCGGTCGACGATCTGCATTCCAGCCCATACCAGGTGTGGATCGTGGGTGGCGATGCCGACATACGCGCCTGAAGAGAGGAGTTTCTCGGTGGCGAAGACGAAGTTGGCGCGGATCGTCTCGAAGTCTTTCCAGGCGATCTCTCTCGGTTCGCGGTAGATGCCTTTGCAGATCCGGATGTTCGGAGTGAGAGGCAGCAGGTGGTTGATGTCGGTGATAGTGCGATGGAGGTACGACTGCAGGACGACGCCGACCGTAGATGGGTGTTGTTCGTGCATCCGGCGGTAAAGCTGAATGGTGCTTTCCGTGCAGGTGTGGTCTTCCATATCGATTCGCACGAAGTTCTTGAACTCCGCGGCACGACTGACGATCGTGGCGAGGTTGTTCTCACACAGAGCCTGGTCGATCTTGAGGCCGAGCATGGTTGGCTTGATAGAGATGTTGGAGTCCAGCTTTTCGTCCTCGATCCGGACGAGCAAACGCACGTACTCCGCCACCGCGGCGGTTGTCTTGGCCGCCTCCCGCACCTCCTCGCCGAGGATGTCGACGGTGCCCATGGCTCCCTCTTCGTTGAGCGCGCGCAGCGTATGGACCGCGTCGTCGAGGGTGTCGCCAGCCACGTACCGTCGAGCAACCCGGCCGACAACGGCTTTCGGCACGAACGGCATCCCGTATTTCACCAACGTATCGAAAAGGCTCATCAGAATCTCCTCGGATCGGGGGCGTGGGCGCAGACGCCGCAAAAAACAGCCTTGGCCCCGGCGCGGCGGAGTGCTTCGGCGGCCCGCCTGAGCGTCGTACCCGTCGTTGTCACATCGTCGATCAGCAGCAGAGTTCGGCCAACGGCTCGGGCCCGCGCCGAAAAGCTCCGCTGAGGCAGGTCGAGGCGGCGCGCTCGCGAGTGGCCGGTCTGACGGCGGAGGCCGTGTCGCCGCAGAAGCCGTATCGCCGGTCTCTCGAGCCTCCTGGAAACAACCTCGGCAAGCAACTCGGACGCTGTCCACGGTTTTTTCAATCGTCGCCACGGGTGCGAAGGGATAGGTACGATGCAGTCGATCACAGAGGCCCATGGCGCAGCCGAGATTGCCGCCGCGAGACGAGCACCGAGAGGTGCCGCAAGATCGTCGCGGCCGCCGTGTTTGAGCGCCAGAATGGCGGTGCGGAGAACTCCGTCGTGTTCGCCCCACACCACCGTCGCGGATTGCGGTGGAGGCAACTGGAGGCAGACCAGGCACGGCTCGGACGAGTCTGCGGTTGGGACGCCGCAGCGTGGGCAGGAGCCGCCGGCTCGAGGTACGGCAAGCGACCAACATGGGCCACACAAACCACGGTCGTTTCCTTCGAGTGGATGATCGCAGTGTGGACACATGCCGGGAAGAAGGGCTTCAATCGCCGCAGCCAACGCGCCCCCCGTCTGCACGGTGCTCATCGTACCAGAATGTCGACAGTGCATGAAGACCGGCGTCCTCATCAAGAAGTGATTTGGCCGTTGTGTTGACAAAGGCTGCAAACCTGAAGCTGGTTATACTCTGATCATGGATGTGACCCAACACGAATTCGACCTCACTACTGACGGCCACGGGCATGTTTACGATCTGACCGAGGAGGTGAGGACCTGGTTGGAGAAAGTCGTTGCAGTCGAAGGCCAGCTGACGGTTTTCGTGCCCGGTTCGACCGCCGTGGTAACGACCATCGAGTTCGAACCCGGCGCCGTTCGGGATCTGGTCGAGGCTCTCGAGCGAATTGCTCCCTCCGACCGTTCCTATCACCACGATCTGCAGTGGGGAGACGGCAACGGGTTTTCACACCTTCGTGCCGCCCTTTTGGGCCCTTCTCTGACCGTTCCAGTGGCCCGGGGACGTTGCATTCTCGGCACCTGGCAGCAGATCGTGCTTGTCGAATGCGATCTCGCACCTCGGCGTCGTCGGGTGATCCTGTCATTCATTGGCGTGAGTGATCGGGAGGAGTGATGCCGCACCTCATTCTGTCCGGGGAGTTGGACCTCGGGACGATCGCATCGAAGCTCAAAGGCGAAGTCCAGCGCTGGGGTCCTGCGGTGCTCAAAATCGAGGCTTCGTGGCATCGCTCGGACGGGTTGGCGATGCTGGTCGAGGGTGTGGTGGTCGAAAATTCCAGACCACTTCATCCGGTGGCCGTGGTCACCCACAACCACGGCGACACGAGCGTGCGGTTGTGGCGATTGGCGCCGGTTGAACGCACTCCCGCAGTCCAGAGGTGGTTGGCCGTCGTAGCGGTTGAGCTGTGTCAACTCGGCGGTGGCAGATTGAAATCCACAAACATCGCCGACGAGCTGTTGCGGGACCTCAATTGAGGGTCAGCACGTTCTACTCTTGGTTGAGCTCTTCGTCGAGCTCCTGATAGCGCTCCCGCTGTGATTGTTGGAGGTTGTCGAGCCGATCACGGACCGCATCCGTCGCGAGACCCGGACCAGGGCCGCCCGGCCCGGGGCCAGCGAACCGGATCGCGTCGGAAGCCACGTCGAGGTATGTGCGAGCACGCATCAAGTGGGCGGTGGAGGGCGTGATCGCCTGCGCGCGCAGCTCTCCCGCGGCGCGTCGAAG
>Ga0307423_1000018_pt1 | contig 84998 bp, 76 predicted proteins | sample SalMarWE160310MG_FD_202154 | JGI IMG/M metagenome (GOLD analysis project Ga0307423, IMG submission 202154) | Salt marsh sediment microbial communities from the Plum Island Ecosystem LTER, Massachusetts, United States - WE1603-10 | ecosystem: Environmental > Aquatic > Marine > Intertidal zone >...
GTTCCTCGAGGGCGGCTTTTGCCAGTGCGAGGCTGTCGGGAGCCGCTTCGAGCGGGTCGCCCGTGAAGGGCGGTTTCCCGAGCTGATCTGCCGCGATCTTGACCACCTCGGGATCGGGCGAAAGCGGTGGCCGGCCGAAGTAGCCGAGGACCGCCTTGCCGTAGCCGTCGTTCATTTTCTTCCAGCGCCCGAGGAGGACGTTGTTGAAGGCCTGCAGCCAGTACTGCTGGCTGCCCGGGGTTACGCTGGTCCACGCGCCGCCCGCCTTCACGACAACCGGAAACTCGGCGAGGACGTCGGAGTAGCGGTCGAGGATGCCGGCCTCCGTCATCATGTGCACGTTGGGGCCAATGGCGCCGCCGGGCATTGGAAAGCCGACCACCCGCGCGTCGGCGGTGGTTGTCACCGGGTTGAACTCGTACTCGGCCATGCCCTCGTTGAGCATGTTTTCGATCTCATCCATCTTGGTGTGGTCGATGTCGAGCGAGAAGCCGGTGCCCTTCAGCGCGTGCCACATCGACCGCACGTCGGGCTGCACGGTCCCGGACGCCATAGGTCGAACCGAGAGGTCGATGCCGTCGACGCCACCCTCGATGCCGGCCATGTAGCAGGACACCGCCATCGATGCCGTATCGTGGGTGTGCTGCCAGAGGATGACCTCCGGCGGCAGGATCTTCTTGAGCCCTTTGGCGGTCTCGTAGCAGGTCGTGGGGTCGGTGGTCCCTGAGGCGTCCTTCATGCAGACGGAATCGAAGTGTACTCCGAGGTCAAGAAGCTTCTTGATGATGCCGATGTAGAACTCGGCGGTGTGCACCGTCTCATCCTCGAACGGGAGACCCATGAGGGCGACGCACACCTGGTGGTGCATGCCGGCATCGACGATCGGTTTGCCGGTCTTCGCCAAATTGTCGACGTCGTTCATGTAATCGAAGTTGCGGTCCCATGTGGTGCCGTGCTTGGCCATGAGCTTGGCCTGGAGTTCGAGTGCATCGAGCCTCTGGGTGGTCAGGGTAACGCCCGAGACCGAGCGGGTCAGGATCTGCAAATCGACATCCGGGCCGACCGCGTCGCGCATCTTGTCCATGCAGTCGAACGGATCTTCGCCGACATAGAAGAACGGCGCCTGGTAGCGTGCTCCACCGCCGAACTCAAAGTGACGGATGCCCGCTTGCTTGGCCGAGAACTCCATTGCCGGAAGGATGTCGGCGAGCCGGACCTTCCCCCCAAAGGAGCTCTGTAGCCCGTCACGGAAGGGAGTGAACATGACACGGATTTTTTTGGGGTTTTCGGTGAAGATCATGAATCCTCCTCGATGCGGGTCACCCGCGCGCCCGGTATGACCCGGGCGACGGTGGTGGAGATAGCGGCTGCGAGCGCGGGATCGATTGCGTGCCGACGTTCCGGAAAAACGGCAGTGATCAGCTCGATGGTCAGTGCGAGCACGCCCAGAAGGGCAAAGACGGCGACGAGAGCGATCAGGCAGGCGGAAAACAGGCTTGCGGCTTCCAAAAAGAAGTCCTCTTTATTGACCTTTGAGTTTTGAATTCACAACGATTCGCATCATCAACGGGCGGCACCTCCACGCTGTTGACGACCAGAATACGCCGAATTTTCGGATCGTCCAGTCGCAATTTGTGATTATTTTCACGTCAGCGATTTCGCGCGGCGGGGCGAAGTTATTGTCTCGGCCTGTCTCAACTGCCGCCTTTCCGTTAAGCTGGAGCCATGGGTGAAGCTTCCCGTCCGCGTCTCGGCGCTCGTTTCCTGATGGTTGGCGCTGCTGCGGTGGTGGTGCTCGCCGGGCTCAAGGCGGCGCAGTCGCTGGTGATTCCGTTCCTATTGGCGCTGTTTCTGGCAATTATTTGCACCCCGACGGTCGCGTGGCTCACGTCGCGCAGGTTGCCGGTCGGTCTCGCGGTGTTGGCGGTGGTGATCGTCCTGCTCGCCGCATTTTCGGGTTTCGGCGCCATCGTCGGCGGTTCGGTCAATGAATTCACCGCTTTCGCAGCCCAAAATCAGGCCCGGTTTGACGGCCTCGTCAAAACTGCCTCGGCCTGGCTCGAGGCGCGTGACATCGATCCCGCGAGCCTCGACCTCCTCAACATGCTCCAGCCCGGCAAGCTGATCAATCTCATCGGCGGCGTGCTGAAAAACCTCGCAGGTGTGCTCTCGAATTTCTTTCTCATCCTTTTGACCATGATCTTCATGCTCCTCGAGGCGGCGAGCTTTCCGGTCAAGGTCAAGGCCGCCGTCGGCAAGGGCCGTTTCGACATCGACAACATTCGCCTTGCGGTCCTCCAGGTACAGCGCTATCTCGGCCTCAAGACCGTTACCAGCCTGGCGACCGGGCTCTGTGTGGGTCTCTGGACCGCAATCCTCGGTCTCGATTTCGCGGTTGTGTGGGGGCTGTTGGCCTTTCTGCTCAACTATATCCCGAGTATCGGGTCCGTCGTCGCCGCCGTTCCCGCCGTCCTCCTCGGTCTGGTGCAGGGAGGGCTCGGCTACGCGATCCTGATTGGCGTCGGGTATGTTGTGACCAATATCGGTATCGGCACGTTTGTCGAACCGTGGCTGATGGGTCGCACCCTCGGCCTGTCGACCCTGGTTGTTTTCCTCTCCCTGGTCTTCTGGGGCTGGATGTGGGGCGGCGTCGGCATGCTGCTGTCGGTGCCCCTGACGATGATCATCAAGATCCTCTTTGAGAACACCGACGATCTGCAATGGATCGCGGTCATGCTGGACAATCGCCGGGGAGCGGAGAAACGCCTGGAAGAAACCGAAGCTGCCGCCAGCTAACCGGAAAAGGGCGTGTGCATGGTGGATCCCAACACCCGAGGAAGTGATTCGTGCCCGCCCACCCAGTGACCAGTGCCACCCGCTCCCCCAGTAACCAATGACCACGAGCGAGTGACCAGTAACGAGTAAGCAGTTTGAGATTCCGAGGGGATGGTTGGGTGGGGACTGATGAATGGTTGCTGATTAATGGGTGGGTGGGTGGGAACTCGGCGGTCGGTTGGGAATCGTCTCATTTGACAGTGGGCATACAATGGGCGCGCAAGGAGGGGCCTGACGATGAAAACCGAGCGTCGAATCGGCATCCTGTTTCTGATCTGTGCGACCGTTTCCACGTTTGCGATCGCCCAAACGCGCCTTGAGATCCGGAGCCCCGAAAGCGTGTTCGGTTTTGTCCCGGGCAGCGACCGTCAGCTCATTGATTACGAACAATTGGTCGATTATCTGCTCGATCTGTCGGCGGCCTCTGACCGCATCGAGATGCGCGAAGTCGGCACGTCACCTCTCGGCCGGACGATGTACGTGGCGTTCATCTCCGCCCCTGAGAATCTGACCCGCCTGGACGATCTCCAGAAGATCAACAGGCGCCTCGCCCTCGATCCCGCGATTCCCTCTGAAGAGAGAGTCGGGTTGGTCCGCGATGGTCGCGTTTTCGTTTTGGCAACGCTCTCCATGCATTCGGGTGAGGTCGGTCCGAGCCAGAGCCTGCCGATCTACGCCCACCGCTTGGCAACCACCGAAGACCCGGTGGTTCTCACCCAGCTCAACGACGTCGTGCTGATGGTGGTGCCGTGCCACAACCCGGACGGCATGGACATGGTCGTAGAGAATTACCGCAAGTACGTGGGCACGCAGTATGAGGGCTCGACACTGCCGCGGGTCTACCACAAGTACGTTGGCCACGACAACAACCGCGATTTCGTGACCTTGACCCAAGAGGACACCCGGGTCATCGCAGCCCTCTACAGCACCGAGTGGTATCCGCAGGTGATGGTCGAGAAACACCAGATGGGCTCCACCGGGCCGCGTTACTACGTGCCACCCAACCACGATCCGATCGCCGAGAACGTGGACGAAGGCTTGTGGACGTGGTCGGCGGTCTTCGGTTCGAATCTGTCGCGCGACCTGACCGCCGACGGGCTCCAGGGGGTCGCCAGCCACTGGGTCTTTGACGACTACTGGCCGGGATCGACGGAGACCTCGATCTATATGGGAGTCATCAGCCTTCTGACCGAGGCGGCGAGCTGCCGCACGGCGACCCCGATCTTCGTGGAACCGACCGAGCTGTCAGTGCGGGGCAAGGGGCTGGCCGAGTACAAAAAGGGCGTCAACCTGCCCGATCCGTGGCCGGGCGGAAAATGGAGCCTGGGTGACATCGTCGCGCTCGAGCTGTCGTCTATAGAATCGATCCTTGGCACCGCCTCCCGGCACCGCGCCGAGATCCTCGAGTTCCGCAACGACCTCTGTCGGAAAGAGGTGGAGAAGGGGCGCACTGAAGCTCCCTACTACTTCGTGATGCCGCGGAAACAGCGCGATCCCGGTGAGCTGGCTGCACTGGTGCAGCTGCTCGAGCGCCACGGGATCGAGGTTGATCGGCTCACGGGCGAGGCGGTGGTGGGTGACCACCATTTCTCGTCCGGCGACATCGTGGTTCGGCTGAGCCAGCCCTATCGCGCATTCGTCAAGGAGGTCATGGAGAGCCAGCGCTATCCTGAGCGCCACTACACGCCGAATGGTGAGCTGATCCGGCCCTACGACATCACGAGCTGGTCGTTGCCGTTGCACATGGGGGTGTGTTCGATCCAGGTCGATACGCGTTCGGAGAAGCTGGAAGCGCTGCTCGCGCCGGTGACGGGAGAGGACTTCTCCCCTGACGTCACCCTTCCGGAGAAAGTGTGGGCGATTGCCTACCCGTCGACCAGCAACCAGTCCTACAAAACGGCGTTTGCGGCGCTCAAGGCCGGTCTGAAGGTCGGTCGTTTGACCCACCCGTTCGGTGCGAAGGGGGACGAGCTGCCGGCCGGGAGCTTCGTGATCTTGGCCGGGTCGGCCTCGAGGGATCAAATCCACCGGATCGCGGATCAGGCATCGATCACACCGCGGGTCTTCGAATCGGAGATCACGGTCGCTTTCATGCCTGTTCGCTTGCCCAGAATCGGGCTTGTCGAGACGTATTTCCATGATATGGACGCGGGCTGGACACGCTACCTCTTCGATACATATGGGATAGCCTACCGGGTGCTCCATCCCGAAGACTTCGAGGGTGCCGACCTGATCGGTGATTTCGACGTCATTGTCTTTCCGGACGCGAGCAAGGACGTCCTGACGAAGGGCAAGTACAAGAGATTCGATCGCTATGTCACGAGCGACTACCCTCCGCAGTTCCGGCAGCCGATTTCGAAGAAAGGGTTCGGCAAGCTGACGGAGTTCATCACCGGCGGCGGGGTGGTGGTCTCGTGGGGTGAATCGACCGGGCTCTTCACCGAGGGCCTGCCGTTGCCGAAGGACGGCGACGACAGTGAAACTCTCGAGTTGCCGGTGCGGGACGTGAGCGAAGACCTCACAGAAGTCTCGGTACCGGGCGCCTTCCTGGCCGTTGACTTCACACCGGATCAATTCCTGACCTGGGGGATGCCGCAGCGGGGCGGAGCCTTTTCGCGTGGCGCTCCAGTCTTTGCGACCTCGATTCCGGTGCTCGACACCGACCGCCGGGTGATTGCCGTCTACCCCGAACGTGACCTTCTTCTCAGCGGTTACCTGGCGGGCGAGAAGGAGCTCCAGAACCGACCTGTGATGGTGTGGGTGCGGGCCGGCAAAGGCCAGCTGGTGCTCTTCGGATTCCAGCCGCAGTTCAGGGGATCAACGGCGGCCACCTTCAAGCTGGTATTCAACTCTCTGCTGCTACCACCCGTGAAGTAGGTCGCCGAAAAAGATCCGAAGTGCGCCGTTGTCCTCGAGATCGGCTACGCCTGGCTGTGGGAGGTGTCGGCACTACCACCCGGATACAGGATGCACCCGCCCGGCCACTCATCCGGGCACATGGCAATGAAGGAGCGTGCATCCTGTATTCTGAACGGCGGTCCCCCTGGTGGACGATCGGAAATCATCAATCTCCGCCGGTCACGGTCGGTCGGGCGTGCGGATTCGGAGGCAGACGAAGAAGCCCATGAATGCGATCGCGCCGGCGAGGATGAAAACCCACTGGAAGCCATAAGCCTCCCAAATGTAGCCCGACAGAACCGGCAGGGTCATCGCAACCGCGTGATCGATGGTGATACCCATCGAAATTGTTGGAGTGATATCCGCCGGGTCGTCGGCGATCTTCTTGAGGTAGGTCGTGCGCGCGACCCGCAGCGCGAAAAGAACGATGTCCAGAACGTAGGCCCCGTAGAGGGCGAATAGCACTCCGTTCCCGGAGAATATGTCACCGGCAAAGGCGTAGGTGAGGCAAATGCCCAGGAGAAGGATTTCGTCGGTCGCCAACACCGTCCGCTCTCCAAGCCAGTCAATGACCTCGCCGAGAAGTGGGCGCATGACGACGCCGAGAGTGGCGGCAATGAAGTAGAGGAGAGCGATGGTGCTCACCGAGACTCCGTGGATCTCTACCAAGACCCAGGCGCCGAAGGCGAGGAAGATCTGCTTGCGGATGCCGAAGAGGGCAGATATCAGGTAGAACAGGCGATACTTATTATTGAAGACGAGACGTCTGGACGGTGCGTCGCCGCGGCCTATATTGAGCCCGGCGTACAGCACTCCGGCGACCAGCGCGCTGGCGGCGGCGATCGTGTAGAAGATCGAAAAGCGATCTCCGAGAGTGCGCGCAAGGACGAATATGACCCCAACGCCGAGGATCGTCCCGAGGTTGCGGGCACCGCCGAACTGACCGAGTCGGCGCCCTTCCTTGCCGCCTTTGGCAAGCTTGAGCCCGATCGGTCCCTCGACTGCGAAGATGATGTGGTCGCCGAGCGACCAGATGACGATGAACACGACAAGGGCTGCGTGGGTCGGGGCAAGGTAGCCGAAACCGACAGCACCGAGGGCCGTGAGCAGCATCGCCGCCGCCGCCATCTGGGTTTCGCGGAAGACCGTAAGCATCGCCCCAGCAACGAACATGATCAGGAAGCCGGGGAGCTCCCTCGGGAGCTCGAGCCAACCGCGCGCTTCGGCGTCCAGATGATGAATCTCGGCAAGGTAATTGTTGAGGGTGGCGGTGAAGATGCCGGAGGCCGCGCCGAAGAAGAGGGTGGCGAAAAGTGCGCGTTTGAGGTCCTTTGTCGCCATGATCCTCCTGAGAGCCTTCTCCATCCAAACCGCCGGACATCATACGCGTATACTGTGCCGTGTCGAGGAAGAACTGATGGCTCGCTCCACGAAGGTTGTTCGCTTCGCACTTGCCGCCACTCTGCCGGTTGTCGTCTGCCTGTCAGTCGGGCCCGCCGTGGCACAGCACGAGGAAAAGCAGGAAGCGCAGCGTATTCTCTATATCGCCGAAAACGATGCCGGAAAGGTGTGGGCCAACCTCACTCTGACCCTCCAGCGGACGGCCGAACCCTATTTGCCGGTTGTGGTTGCGGTCGAAAATATGTCGAGGGGTTCGATCGTCCTCGACCGTGAGAGCTTCTGGCTGTCGGATCTCGACGACATCATCTATGTCATGCCCACGGTCAAAGAGGTCCGGAAGAACTACGAAAAGATCGTCATGGATTACCGGATGGTCTCGTATGCGGGCATTCCCTGGGAGAACTGGCGCTGGACCAACAGGCTCGAGTCGGCGAATTTCTTTCCCGATCTTCGATCCACCTGGGGTAGCACCGTTCGAGACCACGTGACCCTGCGTCAGCGGCATGCGATGGTGAATCTGCTCTACTTCGAACGACCGCGAAACCTGCAACCGGGAATCCCGTTTTTTCTGAACGTTCAGCCCAATGGTTGGGAGATCCCGATTCGGATCCGGCTCGTCATTTCGTAGACATGCGGGGAATTCCAGCAGCTAGCGGACCTTGCGAGCATGTGATAGATTTCACGTGCTCGGCGGTCGTCGCCGGAGCCCCATTGTCTGGAGTGCCGATGGCGAAGTTGAAACCTTTCAGGGCGTGGCGTCCACGACCCGATGTCTGCGATCAGGTCGCAAGCCCTCCGTACGACGTTCTGTCGAGCGCGGAGGCGCGAGAGATGGCGGCGGACAACCCGCTGTCATTCCTCCATGTTGTCAAACCGGAAATCGACCTCGACCCCGGCATCGATGTCTACGCACCAGAGGTGTACGCGGCCGGTGCGAAAAACCTCCGGCGGTTGATCGATGACGGAATCCTGATTCGCGAACGTTCGCCGGCCCTTTACCTCTATCGCCAGCGGATGGGTGACCACGTCCAGACAGGTCTGGTGGCCGGCGCCAGCGTCGACGAGTACGAAGCGGACCTGATCAAGAAGCACGAACACACGCGGCCGGCGAAGGAAGACGACCGCACCCGGCACATCGACGCCCTCGACGCGAACACCGGACCTGTCTTCCTCACCTACAAGGCGCGCCCGGAGATCGATGCCCTGGTGGACCGGCTTACCGGTTCCCCTCCGACCTACGATTTTGTCGCGCCCGACGGTATCCAGCACGTCCTGTGGGTGATCGACAGCGATGGCGACCGCGACGCATTGTTGGCTGCCTTTGCAGAGGTGTCCGAGCTCTATGTTGCCGACGGACACCATCGCTCGGCGGCGGGCACCAGAATCCGTGCGTTGCGGCGGGACGCCAACCCGGATCACACGGGTGACGAGTCTTACAATTACTTCCTGTCGGTGATCTTCCCCGACGATCAGATGATGATTCTCGACTACAACCGGGTCGTCCGCGATCTGAACGGACTCGATCCGGACTCGTTTCTGGCGGCCGTTGGAGAGCGATTTGAGCTGGAACCGACAACGGATGGCCGCCCCACGCGGAGGCGCTGCTTCGGGATGTACCTCAGAGGGCGATGGTACAGGCTGACGGCCAGGGCCGGAAGTTTCCCGGCGGATGATCCGGTCAGCAGCCTTGACGTCGCCATCCTGCAGGACAATCTGTTGGCACCGGTGCTCGGCATCGGTGATCCGCGTTCGGATGAACGCATCGACTTCGTCGGCGGAATCCGGGGTCTGACCGAGCTCGAGCGGAAGGTCGATTCGGGTGAGTGGGCGGTGGCCTTCGCCTTGCACCCGACCTCGATCGACCAGCTCTTTGCCGTCGCCGACGCCGGGCTGGTGATGCCCCCGAAATCCACCTGGTTCGAACCCAAGCTTCGCTCCGGTCTCATCGTGAGGCCGTTGAGCAGCTGAGAAATCGAGGAGGAATCAATGAAAATACTCATTTCTGACGCGTTCGATCCCTCGTTGCCGGCCAAGCTCGAGGTCTTTGGTGAGGTCACCGATGACAAGGACAGGCTGTCGGAAACGGATGTGGTCCTGGTGCGATCGAAGACAAAATGCACCCGAGAATACATCGATCAAGCCAAAAACCTGCGCCTCATCATTCGCGGGGGAGTTGGTCTCGACAACATCGACGTCGAGTACGCCCGCTCGAAGGGGATCCAGGTCTTCAACACCGCCGAGGCATCGGCGGTGGCAGTGGCCGAGCTTGCATTCGCACTGATGATCTCCGTGCCGACGCGCATGGTCGAGGGCCATCTCGGGATGAAGAATCGCGAATGGCTCAAGAAACAGCTCAAACGGACAGAGCTCATGGGCAAGACCCTAGGTTTGATCGGCGCCGGCAACATCGGCACCGAGCTCGCGCGCAGGGCGATCGCGTTCGGCATGCGGGTCATCGCCCACGATCCGCTCCTCAAGAACCATGAGTTCGTCGATCTGGTGAGCCTTGAAGAGCTTTTTGCCGAAGCGGACTACATCTCACTGCACGTTCCGCTGACCGATACGACGGAGGGCCTGATCAACACCGAGACGATCGGCCGGCTCAAGGACGGCGTCGTCATCATCAACACCGCACGTGGGAAGTGCGTGGTGGAGAAGGATATGGCGGCGGCGCTCGAATCAGGGAAGGTGAGGGCCTATGCCACCGACGTGTGGTACTCCGATCCGCCCGACGAATCGTGCCCTCTCTATGACGCGCCCAACGTCATCATGACCCCGCACCTCGGTGCCTCGAGCCGGGAGAATATGTTGCGGATCGGCGACGTTGTCGTCAGAATCCTCGAAGATTTTGCACAACAGACCGCTTAGGAGGAAGCCATGAGCCGCACCTGGAACTTCTACGCCGGACCCGCGACGCTGCCACCGCCGGCTCTCGAACGGGCCAAAGCGGACATTCCCGACTGGGAGAACACCGGGATGTCGGTGATGGAGACCTCTCACCGGTCTCCCGAATATGACGCCGTTCATAACGAGGCCATCGCCCTCATGACCGAGCTTTTGGAATTGGATGATGACCACCAGGTTCTCTTCCTCCAGGGCGGAGCCTCGATGCAGTTCGCGATGTTACCAATGAACTTCATCCCAACCGGCGGGTCAGCGGACTACGTCAATACCGGCGCCTGGTCGCAAAAAGCGATCAACGAGGCGAATATCATCGCCACCTGCCGGGTCGCCGGGTCGAGTGAGGATGACGGGTTCACGCGGATCCCGAAGCAGACCGAATTGGAACTTGATCCCGACGCGGCCTATGTCCACATCACCAGCAACAACACCATCAAGGGCACCCAGTATCACGGTTTTCCCGACACGGGAGATGTGCCGTTGGTAGCCGACATGTCGTCGGATATTCTGTGGCGACCCTTCGACGCCAACAGCTTCCACCTTATCTACGCCGGTGCGCAGAAGAACATCGGGCCGTCGGGTGTGACCGTGGCAATCCTCAGGAAGTCGTGGCTCGGCCGGGCCAACGAGAATCTACCGACCATGCTGCGTTACGCCACCTACTCCGCCAAGAACTCGCTCTACAACACGCCACCGACCTTTGCCATTTACATGGTGCGTAATGTTCTCGCGTGGGTGAAGGAACGGGGTGGTCTGGCGGCGATGGAAAGGACCAACCGCGCCAAGGGAGATCTTCTGTACGACGTGATGGCGGACAATCCGGACTTCTACAAGTGTCCGGTCGCCGAGGATAGCCGCTCGTACATGAACGTCGTCTTTCGCTTGCCGTCGGAGGACCTCGAGGCCAAATTCGTGGCTGAAAGCAAGGCTGCAGGGATGGTGGGTCTCAAGGGTCACCGATCGGTCGGTGGCTGCCGCGCCTCGATATACAACGCAATGCCGCTCGAGGGCGTCCAGGTCCTGGCCTCTTTCATGGAGGAGTTCGCCAAGAACAACGGTTGACGGTCCGTTACAAGGGTCCCATTTCCGCCACAGACCTGGATACAGGATGCAGGTGCCACCCAGCCAAGGCCCTAGCCTGCATATCTCACCAACTATCTGCTGCGGCCGGAAACCTGGTGAGATATGCAGGCTAGCATCTTTGCACTCCGTGGGTGGTTGGGCGGTCCTGCGCCCCGTACCCTGCATCCTGAACCCGTGGGGGCGGGTGGGTGTGCGTTACCATTGCGGCTGTGAAACGTCTGATCATTGCTGACTCCCACGTCGGCCAGGGCACTCACGACGCGGCCGCGATGAGCGCCCTGGTCCGTCGTGCGGCAGCCTCGGGTGTGGAAGAGGTGATCTACCTCGGCGACGCCTTCCAATACTTAATCGGCATGTCGAAGTTCTGGACCTCCGCCCTTCGCCAGGTCATGGAATCCTGGCGTGAGGTGCGCGGGCTCGGCGTGCGCATCGTGGTCATCGAGGGCAATCGCGATTTCTTTCTCGATGAACCCGATCTGGCAGCCGAGACGGATTGGAACGGGCGCTATTACGAGTTTGTTTCCGGCGACCGGCGATTTCGCCTCGACCATGGTGACCTCGTCAACCGTCGAGACTTCCAGTACCGATTCTGGTCCAAGGTCTCCAAGTCGGCAATAGCGCGTATCTGGGCGCGGCTTCTCCCGCGGCACCTGGCGATCGCGATCGTGCGCCACATGGAGGCGCACCTTGCCACCACCAACCGCAAGTTTCGCTATACCAAACCGATCGAGGATCTTCGGCGGAACGCCTCGTCGGCCTGGGCGGCCGGGATTGATGTGCTTTTCTGGGGTCATTTCCATACGTATTGGGAGTGCCGCGAAGGCGATCAAATGGCGATGATCGTCCCGTCATGGTTGGAGACGCGCACCAGCATCCTCGTCTCTCCGGACGGCGCCTGGCATACCGTCGATGAAGATCTCGGAGAATGTGAGATCGAGGGCGGAGAGGTCTGATGGACGTGGTCAGGCTTCCGGCCAACCGAGGAGGGTTGCGGGCATCGATCTCACTGCCGACATCGAAAAGCCTCACTAATCGGGCGTTGATTGCATCAGCGGTTGCGGGGGGCGGCTCCGTGGTTTCGCCCCTGGATTGTGACGATACGAGGGTCCTCGCGACGGCCCTTGGCGAGGCAGGATGGCCTGTCGAGTGGGGGACTGAGGTCGAGATTGGACAGCGGTCCGTTCCCGATCAACGGGTCCGACTCGATCTCTTGGAATCTGGAACCGGTTCCCGCTTGATCCTCGCCCTGCTTGCGGCGAGCCCCGGATTGTCTGTCGTCGACGGCAGTGCCCGCCTGCGCGAACGGCCGATGGCCCCGCTCCTCGATGCGCTGACCCGGCTCGGGGCCGGGCTGCGCTCTCGTGACGGCTTCCTTCCGGTGGAGATCGACGGTGGACAGCTCGAAGGTGGCACCGTCGAGGTGCAGCCCGAGGTCTCCTCCCAATTCGTCTCGGCCCTCGCAATGGTGGGTCCGTTGATGGGCAATGGCCTCGACCTCGTGGTATCCGGCGCATTGCCGTCGGCGCCGTACCTTGACCTCACTGTGGACGTCCTGCGCGCCTTTGGTGCCGAGCTCGAGGTGAGCGATGACAAGCGACGGTGGAGGGTGACCCCGACGACGCTTCAACCGACACGCTACAGGGTGGAGGGCGACTGGTCCGCGGCAGCATTCGTGCTCGCTGCTGTGGCGGTGGCCGGAGGAGAGGTCGAAATCAGCCCTCTCAATCCGGCGAGCCGTCAGGGCGATCGCGCGGTGTTGAAGATCCTCTGTGACGCCGGTCTGGATGTGGATTGGATCGACGATCGTGTGATCGCTCGAGGGCCCTTGACTGCTCCGATATTCGCCGATCTGAGTGACACCCCGGATCTCTTTCCGGCCCTCGCTGCCGCGGCGGCATGTGCGCCTCCAGGTTCGAGATTCACCGGTCTGGCCCATCTCAAGCACAAAGAGAGCGATCGACTGATGACGATGGTCGAAAACCTCGGACGGCTCGGCGCGCGGCTGAAGGTCGATGGATCCCAGTTCGAGGTCGCAGCAACTCTCGGTCCGGGGTCGGGCTCGATGCCCCGTGTGACTGCAGCCGGGGATCACCGCATCGCGATGGCGATGGCCGTGGCGGCTCTCGCTTCGGGTCCGCTCGAGCTCGACGATTCGCAATGTGTCTCAAAGTCATTCCCGACGTTCTGGTCTGTGTGGGACCGGCTGTTGGGAAGAATGGAAGACGAGGAACCCCCCACGTGAGGATCCCTGTGCCGACCGCCCTGTTGGTGGAACACCCGGCGGTCCCGGTGCCAACGGTCGACGGGTCCGCTGCAGAGTCACCCCCAACAGGAAGTCCCGTTCCCGCATCGTCTCTTTCCCGGAGGGAACGCTTCAGTGCCGCCCTGCAACTGACCGCCGCCGCGTCATTGCTGGCGGAGTTCGATCTCTGGCCTGGTCGGGCGGCCATCCGGGCCGCCCATTTCATCAGAAGTCCTTCCGGGGTACAGGCATCGCTCGCGCGCTTCCCGGTGCCGATGTCGCGCGTGTACTCCCGTCTCGGCGGTGGTGAAGGCGCAGCTGCGACGACCCGCGCAGCGGTCCTCGAGGCCATCTCGGACGCGGTCGGGCTTTCGAAAGCGTCGATCGACAGCGTCAAAGGCGAACCTGGGTTCTTCCTCGAGACGGCAATCGCCCGTCAATTGCGGGAGCTCAAACAACCCCTCGACGCGTGCACTGCGCGCGCCCTGTGGGCCTTCCGGTGGGATGGACTGCCGGCTCCCGAGCACGGCGCAGCCAACTACTGGAGGGTCCCTATGCCGCGGCTGGCACGTCGTCTCGGCGGATCATTGTGGGCCAGTATTCGGCGCCGTCGGGGAAACGCCTGGCTTTGGGGCGTGGGAATCAGGGACGAGGACATCCCACCCATGCCCGGTCTCGGCGGTGAAGGGACGCTGATTCTCGTTGGTGAGATTTCGAATGATGAGCTTGCAGCTGTATCACGTTGGGCTCAGCGCGATGGGTGCAGCGCCGTAGTCATCGGGCGGTTCCCGACAGGGTGGCATCCACCAAGCCCTCCCGGATTCGATGTCCAGAACCTGTTCCGCCATCTGGCGGTCACGGGAATGCCGCTCGAGGACGCACGTCGGGTGGTCGAACAGCGGGAGGGGCGCATCGATCCTCTCGAACCGGCAGACAGACGCGCCCTGACGGAAGCCGGCCGTAGGGTTTTCGGGTCATTTCCCATTCGACCCGACACGACCCGACGCGGGACCGACACGGATGTATTGCGACAGACGTTGGCACTCTCGCCGGACGGGCTCCCGCCAGGGTTCGTGGCCCTCCGTACCAAGCTTTCGAACCGGGTCATCGAGGAATGCCGGCGCGAGCTCGCGATCGTCGATTCCGCCGGACGGTGGCGGCTGGCCGAGGTCGTTCCACTCGAACGCGACCCTCTCCATCAGGCGGTCGCGGAGCTCTACGAAGGGGGCGACCCAAGGCACCGACTCCACAAGGCCCTCGGAACCGGCGAAACAACGGACCTCGAGGCGTGGGCACGAGGTCGCCTCGACGACCTCGAAGGCTTTTCGGTTCGGGATCTCCTTTCGGTTGTGTCACCAGGCGCGCTCGGACACAGGATCGGTGTTCTGCTCGCGGAGGCCTGCCTTTCGGTACGCGACGTGAGCGGCGCGAGGAGGACCATCGACGCCATTCCGGCCGAATATGCCGAAGCCCTGATACGTTGGCTCGAGGCTCTCGACGATCGTTCGGGAGTCCGGCGAAAGCTCCCAGGGAAAGACCAGCTCGACATATCGCCGCGGGCTGTCGCTGAAACGGCGATCCTCGTCCTCAACGAAGAACGCCGACGTGGAGGCGGCCAGGCGGATATGGCGCGAGGATTGCTCGACCGCGCTGTCGACAGGGTCTCGCCCTTGATTCGTCGGCGGTTCGAGATCGAGCTCGCCTGGATCGCGGACTCCGATGAGTTCGACGACCCGTCCTGGAGGCGAAGGGTGGTCGGAGGCCATCCTGCGCTCAGGGCCCAGTATGCCCATCGTCGAGCCCTCCAGCTCATGGACAGAAGTCAGCCGCGGTCGGTTCGCCGCTTTCTCGAGCTGCTGACGGATGATTCCATGGGTCCGGGATTCCTCGGCTTGATCGAGCACGATCTCGGAGCGACCGCTCTCGACGAGGGGAAGAGCCTCGAGGCCGATCGTCACCAGTTGCGAGCGTATGGTCTTCTCCAGGCGGCCGGATATCGTAATGTCACCCAGCGGGTGCTATTCAACCTCGCCGTTGGCGATCTCGATCAACTCGAGATCCAGCGGGCGGAAGACCGTTTGGCGGAGCTGGCGAACCAGGATCCCGATGGCCCTTACATGAAGGCCGAGCGCGCCCGTCTGGCTTTGGCCAAGGGAAACCTCGGTGATTTTCGACGCCAGCTCGCCGCTTTTGAAAAGAGCGTCGACAGGGAAAATCCCAGGTTCAGAGAAGGGTTGCACCTGCTGCTCGGTGTCGCGGCGTTGTTCGATGGGGAACTGGCCCGCGCACGTAGCCTCCTGGCGGCCGCCGGACAGGAGGGAGTGGCATGGGCCGGGTTGGTCGATACGATGGCCGGCAGCGAGGCCGGTTCGTGGCAGCCCGACGGCTGGGGGGTTTCTCTGGCTGCTGAGCTCCTCCACGATGCTCGCGGTGACGGTGGCCGGGTCACGGCCCTGCTCTCAGGCGGGAAAATGGCCCGATCTTCAGCCCTGGCAATCGCCCTCGTCGAGCACCTGGGCCGGCTCCGTCTGCCGATCGGCGAGGCAACGCGCGCCGATGCCGTGCGAGTCCTGCGTGAAGCAAAAATGGACGGCTGGGCGGATACCGTGGCCTTCACATCGCGCGTGGATGGGGGGGTGATCGATGCCCTGGCGGAGATTGTGGAACGCAGCGGGCCCGAGGGCCTGTCTCCTGATCTCGTAACCCGACTCTTGACGGCTCTCGGTTTGAGTGGGCTCGAGCTTCGCGACGCCAACGACGGGCGACTCATGTGGCAGTTCGGCAGTGGTACCACAGGTACTGAGGTTCGGCGGGGGAAAATTGTCGTCGTCCCACTCGGCGGCGAGGCGCCCGAAGATGCCACCTGGCGCCTTTTAACCGGAGTTCTCGAATTCATCACACCGGTCAGCACGTTACCGTCCGACCCGGATGCGGAAGAAACGGGTTTTTTCGGGATCTCCCCGGCCGCTCGCTCGGTACGTCGAGAGCTTTGCGAGCTCGGCCCATCCCACCTGCCGATCCTGCTCGTGGGCGAGACCGGAGTCGGTAAAGAGATCGCCGCGCGAGCTCTCCACCGCCTCTCGAAACGTAGTGGACCTTTCGTCCCCGTCAACGTCGCAGCGATTCCGGCCAACCTGCTCGAGGCCGAGCTCTTCGGATCAGTAAAGGGCGCATACACCGGCGCGGACCGGGCGCGGCAGGGTCTGGCCGTCGCAGCGGATCGTGGAACCATTTTCCTCGACGAGGTCGGCGATCTCGATCCGCCTCTTCAGGTTAAGTTGCTCCGCTTCCTCGACAGGCAAGAGGTTCGCCCGGTCGGTTCAACACAGTCGAGGATAGTCGATGTTCGCATCCTGTCGGCAACCAACTCTGATCTCGCCCAGCGGGTGAGGAAAGGCGGCTTCCGGCAGGATCTCTATTACCGTATCGCGGCGCCACCATTGACGATTCCGCCGTTGCGAGCGCGTCGCGAGGATATCGGCCTTCTCCGGGACCTCTTCGTACGGGAGGCCGTGACGCGGTATGGCCTCGGGCCCTGTACCTGGAGCAGTGAGGCTGATGCGGTGATGAGGGCGTACGCATGGCCCGGGAACGTGCGTGAGCTCCGTCAGGCGGTCGAGGTGGCCCTGGTGCGAGCCGGAGGGGGCGTCGTGCAACCGGACCACCTGCCGATCATCGAGAGCGGGACTGCGCCGTCCGGGACCTGGGACGAAGCGCAGCGGAATTTCAGAAGGAAGTTCCTCCGCGCCGCGCTCGAACGCAACAAGGGAAATCGCAGTGCAACCGCTCGCGAGCTCGGAATTTCGCGGCAGGCACTGCTCTACCACATTCGAAATCTCGGCGTCTAACCAAAAAAAAAGGTGCGGGCCGGAGGGGCCCGCAGGAGGAAGGAGGAGGTATGATGTCGTGTACCAGGTCGTTGTGTGCCCGGCACCCAGATTAACAAGCAAACGGCGTGCCAGATTTCAGGCGGGTGGTTTTTTTCGTGGTGAACGGTTCTCCCAATCTCAAAAAGGATCTCCGAAGCATCAGGGAGAATGGTGAGCCCGAGATCCACGAGCGCGTAGATCTGCGAGCCTGGACGGCGCTAGGCGTCGGCGGTCAGGCGGACCTGCTCATCCGATGTCGTAGTGCTGGTGGGCTTCAGCGCGTCCTCGACGTGCTTGCCACCCATGGCCAGACATGGTTGGTGCTGGGTGCCGGGAGCCGGCTCGTGGCACCGGATCGAGGCCTCCGGGTACCTGTCCTCAATCTCAGCGGCGGCCTCGGACTTTGGGAGCTGGATCTGGATGGAGCGGTTGCCGGTGGCGGTGCCAACCTGGCACAGTTGTGCCGCGCTGCGGAACGGACCGGTCTCTCCGGAACCGAAAACCTGATGGATACCGGTTCTTCGGTAGGAGGCGCCGTTCACGCGGCAACGTGCGGCCATGTGCGACTCGCGCCGTCGCTCGACTGGGTCGAGCTCGTTCGACCGGGCCGTCCGATAGAGAGATTCCAGCTCCCCGATCGCAGGGGAAGACGGGCCGGGATCGATCTCGATCTGGATCGACGGGTGGTGGTGCGTGCTCGTCTCCAGCTGGTGAGTGATCGGACGCCGACGGCGTCGGCCCAAGGCGCCCTGCGCGGCCGCCAACGCGACCAACGACCTCCACGCACGGCCGATCCTCTCTTCCTTGATCCCGCAAGGGGGCGCGCTGAAGCGTATTTGACGAATGCTGATTGTGTTGAACTGAAAGTTGGAGGCGCGCGGCTTTCGAGGCGTCGCCCGAACCGAATCTGCACCTCGAAGACCGCTCGGGCCAGCGACGTACTGGAACTGACACGCATGATCAGAGATCGGGTATCGGAACGGGAGAGTGTGGATCTGGAGCCCGCCATTCAATTCGTGGACGAGGACGGAAGGGGGATCGATTTGTGAGACGAGTGAGCGCCCCATGGCTGGTGATTGGGGCAGCAATCGCGGTCTTGATAACGGCGGCGGATTTCGTGGGCGGACGAGGTTGGCGGATCATCGCCGGCACTCTGAGGGTGAATCCGGAGGCCGCCGCCACGAGGCTTGTCTCTGGTTCGGTGGTGGCGCTCCCGTCGTTGATTGTCCGCACACGACGGCTTGCAATGAACGACCTCGCGGGCGCGACCCCGGACGCCATTGTTGGCGCGTTGACGAGGGTCGGTCATCTCCAGCGGCGATGGTTGCCCGCAGACGCGGCAGGTTTCGTCAATCGTTCCAGAGAGGAGTTTTTCCGCGGGAGGACGCGTGAGTCGGTCGAGGCACTGGCAGCTGCCCTCACTCGCGATCCAAGCTCCGCATACCTTCACCGTCTGCAGGCTCTGTTTCTCTTTTCAGTCGGGGATCGTGAGTCTGCGCTCTCAGAGCTCGGCATCGCGGAGGCGATTGCCCCGTCCCTACGAGACCCGGAGATCGAGCTCACCGCGGAGGATGAAAGTCGGGTCCGACTCGATGGCCTCCGTCTGCGGATGGAGCAATACCCGCGGAGAAGAACAGAGACTTCCCTGGCACTGGCGCGTGAGCTACGGATTGAGGGGCACGAATCCGAAGCGAGGTCTCTGCTTGCCAATCTCCGAGGTCGACCCAGTGTCGACATCGAGATCGCGCGATGGGCGATAGAGGCGGGAGAGTATCCCCAGGCCCTTGAACTGCTGATGCCCATAGCGTCCGGGCGGGCGAACCCGAGGCCGGTTCGAGCGCGTGCATGGTCAATGGCCGCGATCGCGCGCGACCTCGATGGAGATGGTGAGGGTGCAATCTCTGCGGCAGGGGAGGCCCTCAAGCTGGATCCCAAGTCGTCCGCCCCCTATATCACCCTTGCCGGTCTGGCGCAGAGCCGTGGGGATTTTGACGGTGCACTCGAACATCTGCGGCGCGCGTGGGGTATGGATCCGGCCGATACGCGGCTGTTGACACGGATCGCGTCTGTCGCCGAGCAGGCTGGGCGGCAGGAGGAAGCACTGCTTGCCCTCGAGCGTGCTGTGGAGATCGACCCCGGTTCTCCGGAACTCGCGGTGCGGTTGATTTCGCTTCAGCTCCGTGCCGGCCGCTACGCCGAGGCAGCGGTGGCGCTGTCAGAGGCGCTCGACCGCCATCCCACCGACCCCGGGCTTCTGAGCCTCGCAGATCGACTGCCGCGCGAAATTGGGATCAGGTAGGAGCGGGGGAGCCGCTGATCAGGGTTGAGTTCTGAGTCATGAGTCTTGAGTTGCCCGCCATCCTCATAGGCATTGCGGGTGGGCGGTGGAAACTCAAAACTGAGAACTCAAAACCCAGGTGCGGTTTCTCCCCGTATTTCCTTTCCACACCTACTCGTCTTCAGGCTCACCGGCGGTGAATCGACCGGGACGGGCGCCGGCCGCCCACTCCATCTGGCGACAGATTCCTCGCAGGATCTTGACCTCGCCGGCAGTAATGCCCGCACGCCCGAAGAGGCGGCGCAGTTGGCGAAGAATCCGTCGCGGGCTCTTCGGATCCAAAAAACCGATGGTCAGAAGGCTCTCGTTGAGATGGTTCATGAGCCCGTCGACCACATCCTGTGGCGCCGGTTTTGGAGCGCTCGATTCAAACACACCGTCCACGCTATGGGCGGTGGAGACCAGAATGGCTATCGCCTGGGCGAGGTTGAGCACCGGAAACTCTGGATCCGTTGGTACTCGAATGATGAGATCGCAACGATCGAGGTCGTCCCGGGTGAGACCTCGGGTTTCGTTTCCGAAGACCAATGCCACACCGTCGAGGCCGCGATTGGCCAGATCTGTCATGGCCTCGCCCGGGGCCAGAACCGGGAGGTTCCTGCGACCGCGCCCGGAAGCAGATGCAGCCAGCGTGTGATAGTGAGAAGCCGCTTCGTGAAAGCTCTCCCATCGTGAGCATTCGATCCGATCCTCTGCGCCGCACGCCCATCGACGGACCTCCGGATCTTCCGCCTCGATCGCCGGGCGAACGAGATCAATGCGCTTGACGCCGAAATTCGCCGCCACCCGAAGGGCCGCACCGATATTCCCGGCCAGAGACGGTTCAACGAGAATCAGCCCACCCACAGACATCGGCCGATATAATAAACCCAGAGTCTGTTTCTCGCCGGAATCTCACGCCAGGTTCTGACCAAGGGATACCCTGATGCTGATACCGATCGGTCACGAAAAGACCTCAGTCCGGCGACTTCCCTGGGTGACATTCGTGGTGATGGGTCTATGCCTGATCATCTTCCTCTTCACCCATCCCGGAGATCGTTCGCGGATGGAGCGAGCGTACGAGAATCTGGGCGAGGCCTTCGAGTACTTCGGAGAACATCCCTATCTGGAGATCGATCCCAGGCTGCGGGACGCCCTCAACCAGGAATTCGGTAGCGACGGAGCGACATCGCTGATCGAGATGATGCGACAGTCTGGGCCGAAGCCGCCGAACAATGAGGATCTGTTGCGGCGCGAGCAGGAGACCCTCGACGGACTGGTGAAGGCATTCTCCGCGGCCGTCGAAAACTCCCCGTTACGCATCCTCGGGGTGGTCCCGGCCGACATTCACCTGCAGACATTCATCACGTACCAGTTTGCACACGTCGGATGGGGCCATCTGCTGGGCAACCTCTTCATTCTTTTTCTCGCAGGGCCATTCATCGAGGACGTCTGGGGGCGTCCCCTCTACGCGACGTTCTACCTCTCGGCGGGGATCGTGGCTGCGCTGATGTTCGCCGCACGGTATCCGACCCTCGATGCTCCCCTGGTGGGCGCATCGGGCGCCATCGCAGGGGTGATGGGCGCCTTCCTGGTGCGCTACTGGAACACGAAGATCAAGTTCTTCTACTGGCTCTTCTTCTTCATGGTCGGGACCTTCGAGGCGCCGGCCTGGCTGATGCTTCCGCTGTGGTTTCTGAAAGAGCTGACCTTTGCCCAGGCGATGGATACCGTTGCATCGGGCGAGGCGGGTGGCGGAGTCGCCTTCTGGGCACACGTGTGGGGTTTCGTCTTCGGGGTCGTTGTCGCGTGCGCGATTGCCTACTTCCGTATCGAGGAGCGATTCATCCACCGGATTATCGAGTCGAAGGTCACGCTCCTCGAAAACACCGCGATCGAGAAAGCAGCAGCGCTCGCGGAGGGGGGCGATCGTGACGGTGCCAAGGCCGCCCTCAAGCGCGAGCTAGCGACTCATTCAGAAAATGTGGACGCGGCCATCTCGCTCTGGAATCTCTGCTTCCAGGACGGGGATGTCACGGCATCAATGCCTCATATGCTGAGCGCTATTCGCCACGCCGCCCGTTCGGGCGACAACCAGTTCGTGACCACCCACTGGCTTGAAGTGCTCGATTCCGGGTATGCCGTGGACGTCGATCCTGCACTCGGGTCACGGATTGCGGAGATGTTGAGAAATGAAACCCGAATCGATCCGGCCGTAGCCACCCTTGATCTGGCAGCGCGGAGGGCCGACGAATCGACTCCAACCGGCGTTCTGCTGCGGCTAGTCCGCCTGGCAGTCGATCTCGGCAGCGACCAGGCATCTGCCCTCGCTTCGGTCGCGCTCTCCCAACCTGAGATTCCGCCCGAGGCGCGCGAGGAGCTCGAGGAGATTGCCGCGCTCGCCCGTCCGGTGGCAGACACTGGATCCACGTCGTCCGCGACTCAGGACACGGCGGAAGACGAACCCGTCGTTTACTCAGTCATAGCCAAACGCGTGGTGCCCCGACGCCTCGACGGGCAGACTCTCGAGGTTGAGTTCGATGGCAAGAGACACTCGGTCGACCTGGCAACAGTGCAGGTCATCGCGGTGTGTGGGGTTGCCCGCGCCGCCCAAAAGCCGGTGGTCCTGGTGGATCTCCTCCTGGACTCGCCCTGGGGCGATCGCCCGAAACTGCGAGCGATCCGAATGACCAGCGATAACTTTGACCCGCGGCAGATGGTCGGCGGTGACGACGGGATGACGGCGTTTCAGATCTGGCTGGAACGCCTCTTCGACGTTTCAGGCGCTGTTCCGCTGCCCGATCCCGACGCCGCTCGCGGAAAACCCTTTCGATCGTTCTCCACGATCGATGCGTATGAAAAAGAGGTTTTGGGCATCCGTTGACGTCGTCGCGCGGCAGCCTGTCGCCGGGCTATGAGTCGCTCTCGCAATCGTTATCGGGATCGATATGGCCAACCGATTTGGAACGGGTCGATGGCGATCCCGATAGCGAAAAAGTCAGTCTTCTCCAAAAACCTGCGCCGAGAAGACGGAAATGATGGTGTCGGGATGGCGCCAACAACCGGGCTCGAGGCCGGCCTTGCGGCACGTGTGATCGAGAAAGGTGTCCCGATCCCAGCCGTACTCTACTGCCACCTGCGGCAAAAGGAGGCCGCGCGCCGGCCCGCGTTCGAGGAGGATTCCGTCCCTGCCGATGACAATTCCGTCGAAATCGACCCGCCGCAACGGCGTCAGAGCGGAGATCTCGATGTGCGTGTGGGGAAGTTCATCAACCTCCAATGGCCCAAAACGGGGGTCCTCGAAGGCGGCGGCGATGGCGTTGTCCCGAACCGCTCGCCACAGCGGCGCGACGCCGATCACATGGCCGATACAACCTCGGAGGCGGCCGTCGATCTTGAGGGTCACAAAGGCGCCGCGCGGTTCGAGAAGCGTTGGATCGGCCGGCTCGGGAGAGGGGAGGGGATACCCGTTCAAGCGACTGTGAATCGTCTCACGTGCGAGAGCGAGCAGAAACCGGGTCGCAGAATCGTCGATGGTGTGCTCGGAGGGACCGGTAATCATCTCTCCCAAGATGGTATCGTGACCCCATGATTGTCAAACTCCCGTTCGCCACTGACCGGTTGGCGCTGGATCTTCGCGGGTTTCGGGTCCGCGCTCTGGCGCCGAGCGCCCCACCCGGTCGCGACGCGGGAGCGCTGGCCGCCGCGACTCTTGACCGTCCGCTCGCCGGTCAACCGCTGATCGAGATTGCGCGTGAGCAGAAAACCGCAACGGTCATCGTGCCGGACGCCACGAGGAAGGCGAGCCTCCGAGAGGTGCTTCCGGTCGTCATCGAGCGTTTGCGCCGAGCCGGGATCGGCGAGGGTGCCATCACCGTTCTGGTTGCCAACGGCACCCATCCGGCGGTCGGTCCGGAGGAGGTCGCATCACTGGTTGGTCCGCTGCCCGCCTCGATCCGTGTCATCGAACACGACAGCCGTGCCTCGAATCTCGTGAGCGTCGGAGATCTTCGCGCCGGATTACCCCTTCGTCTCCACCCGAGCGCCGTCGAGGGTGAATGTCTGATCACCATTGGTACGGTGCGGCATCACTATTTTGCCGGTTTCGGAGGTGGCCCCAAGATGGTCTTCCCGGGCGTCGGAGGGTATCGTGAGATTCAGGCCAACCATAGCCTGGTCCTCGATCTCTCGGGGGAACGAGCCACCCGCCATCCAGGATGTGAACCAGGGGTTTTGGATGGAAATCCTGTTGCCGAGGAAATCGGCCGTGCGGCTGCGTTTCGCCCGCCGGACCTCGCCCTGTGCCTGGTCGAGGGGAAGGAAGGTGGCGTCGCGTGGGCAGGAGCAGGACCCTGGGAAACCGCATTCGACGCCGCCGTCGAGCGAGTCCGAACCTGGTTCGAGGTTTCGCATCAGGATCCGTTCGATTTCATGGTCGCCGGTTCCGGTGGCAGCCCGACGGACTCAACCCTCATCCAGGCCCACAAGGCTCTCGACGCGGCGTGCCGGTTTCTCAAGCCCGGTGGCGAGATCCTGTGGGTGGCGTCTCTCGAGCGTGGGCTCGGATCGGAAGAGATGGCGCCGTTCGTCGATGATCCAGCCCCCGAATCGATCCTGGCCAGGCTCTCGTCCCGTTGGGTGCAGTACGGACACACCACGCTCCGAATTGTCGAGAAAACCTCTCGCTACTGCGTTCACCTTCATTCACGCATCGCTCCAGAAATCGCGACGCGGCTGGGTTGCGAGGTGCTCCCAGATCCCGGGACCCTCCTCGACCGGTGGCGAGAAGGCCACCCCGGATCGCGGTTGGGTGTGATGGCAGCAGGAGCGGTGTATCCGCGCACTCCTTGACTTGAATCAAGGACAAAACCGACCGCTGCCGCCACCTTGAAGACCATTGGGAGAGCCCGTGAATGGAGCAGGGATGACCAAAAAAGCTGGAAAGAACATTGAACCGCTGGCCTCAGACCACGCGAGCGCCCTGACCGAGCTGGTGGATGTCGCTCCGGGGGCGATCGTGAGCCGCGTGCTGGCGAGCTCGCGAGGCGGCAACGTGACGCTGTTCGCTTTTGATCAGGGACAGGGCCTGTCGGAACACACCGCACCATTCGATGCGCTGGTTCAGGTCGTCGACGGCTGCCTGGAGCTGATCATCGGCGGCACCGAGGTACGTGTCAGCAGCGGCGAGATCGTTCGCATGCCGGCCAATGTGCCGCACGCTCTTCACGCCCCCGAGCCGAGCCGGATGGTGCTCACCATGCTGCGGGACAAGGAGTGAGTCATGGGCGTACGCGAGGTCATCGAAATCGATGAGAAGCTCTGCGATGGCTGCGGGGATTGTGTTACCGCTTGTGCCGAGGGTGCGATCGCGATCATCGACGGCGTAGCTCGCCTGATCAGCGATGTCTACTGTGACGGCCTTGGAGCCTGTCTCGGCCACTGTCCAAAGGGGGCCCTCAAGGTGATTCACCGCGAGGCCGACGAGTTTGACGAGCAGGCGGTGGAGGACCACCTGGCGCGACTGAGAGAGAAGAATCGCATGGCCGCGGCGCCGGCACAGCTGTCGGTGGTGTCTCGACTGCCGATGATGGGGGGAGGGGGTTGCCCTGGTTCGAGGCCGCAGATGCATCGGTCGGTCGCTCCAATTTCGTCGTCGGCTTGTGAAGGACCCTCATCCCGGCTCCGGCACTGGCCGGTCCAGCTCCACCTGGTGCCGCCGACGGCGCCGTTCTTTCAGAACCAGGACGTCTTGCTGGCGGCCGACTGTGTAGCGTTCGCTGTCGGAGATTTTCATCAACGGTTTCTCTCCGGCTCATCTCTCGCCATTGCCTGTCCCAAGCTGGACAGCAACCAGGAGACCTATCTCCAGAAGTTGGTGGCAATGATCGACGAGGCGGAAATCCGAAGCCTCAAGGTGATGATCATGGAGGTGCCGTGCTGTGGCGGCCTCGTGCGGTTGGCCGAGGAAGCCCTACGGCGGGCGAACCGCGACCTACCGGTAGAGTGCCTGGTGGTCGGCACTCAAGGTCATATTCTCGGCGAGTACCAGATCGCCGGCTGATACAATCGGTTGATCGATCGGCGGCGTTCGGCCGCTTCGAGCGACCGGACCGGCGGAGGTCCCGGGGAGGCCAGCATGACGCGTCACATCCGCATTGTCGCCCTGGCGGCAGCGCTTGTTTGTTCAACATTCGTCGTCACCGACTTCGCAACGGCCCAGGACCCTGAACCGACATTCCGGGTTGAAGAGGCGGAGCTGGACCTCGGGACAATCGTCGGTGGAACCGTTGCGACCGCGACCTTTGTGTTTCACAACGATGGCCCCGATGACGTTCATATCATCCGCGCAAAACCGTCTTGAGGCTGCACCCTGGCCGAGTACGACTCGGTCATCCCGGCAGGTGGGTCGGGAAAGCTGGTTGCAAACATGCGGACGGCGCCCCTTCAAGACCGGCGGGTCACGAAGTCGATAACGGTCCAAACCGACGCCCTGGGCCTCTCCAACCTGATCTTGCGGTTTAGTGTCGATATTCGATCGCCGATCATCTTCAAGCCCAACAACCGACTCGTGATCTCCACAGTGGAGGGTCAGGAGATGCGCACGCGGGTACTCCTGCAAAGGACCGACGGCAAAGCTCTCGAGATACTCAGCGCGGACACCGGCGACCCGACGCTCATGGCAGTCACGGAACCGGTTGTCAAGAAGGAGCAACGTGATGGCCAGGAGGCGGCTCCGGGGGATGTGTGGCTCGAATTGGTGCTGCCGGCAGATTCGCCGATAGGGTCGCGAACCGGAAAGCTCCGGCTTTCGACCAACGATCCCGTTGCTTCATCGTTCGAGGTTCCGTTCGCCATGCGGGTGAGGCCGCTCATCGAGTTTCGTCCGGACGGTGTTCGCTTGTGGCCGACGCCGAGCAGGAGCGGAGATGGGTACTCGGGCTTTGTCAATCTGAACCGAATTGGAGAGGGGACCTTCAAGATCACCGGAATCGCCGTCTCCCATCCCGATATCTTTTCGGCAGCCGCCGTCTCCTCGGAGTCCGCTCGGCGGCAGACGGTCAGGGTCGCGCTGGCGGAGGATCTTGGGCCCGAGGCGATCAACGGCACGATCGAGGGTTGGATCGAGATCAGCACCGATGATCCGGCTCGCTCGAAGCTCGTGGTCCCGGTGGTTGTGGCCTCGAACCGGGATGGAACCAGACGACCATTCCAAACCCGCCGAACGGTTGTCGAGTGAGGTTCAAAATCCAGCGAACAGCTGTCAGCTTCCCCTCCCACTTACATTCGTTGGACCCGAGACTGGCAGCTGAAGGCTGAGAGCGGTCGGCTTGACCATTAACTCTTCACCGGCGCGGAAGTCACGAATTGCCAAATCGGATCGCCCTCGACCGCGTGCAGGGCCGAGGCCTCTATTTCAGTCTTATGCGCCGCAAGCAGTTCCCCAAATGAGCACCCCGAGGCCGCAGTCTCGAGGGCGGCATACGCCGAACAATCGCCGCGACTCAGATAGGCCTGCCACAGGGACTCCCGGTAGGCCGGGCGGTCGATGCGGAGGTTGGCGACACCGGCAAGGCCGTCCAGGACGAGCTTCAGCCGGCGTCGCGCCTCGTTGCGCGTCAACATCGGATGGCGGGCGTAGGGTGTGTATGGTTTTGGCACGAGAACGTTGAAACCGGCATGAAGGGTGCCGACGCGACCTCGATCACGTCCACGGCCAACCATCATCTCCTGGACCTGGCACAGCAGGTCTGCAATACCGGTCACATCTTCATCCGTCTCACCCGGCAGGCCGATGATGAAGTACATCTTGAGGCTCTCGATCCCGCATCGGAGCGCCGTATCGGCCGCCTCCAGAATCGAAGCGTTGGTGATCGGTTTGTTGAGGCGCCGCCGGAGCTTGTCGGTGCCGGTCTCGGGGGCGATCGTCACCGAGCGGGCGCCCGACTCGGCGAGGGGACGCAAAATTTCTTCACGCATAGCCGGAATCCGAAGCGAGGACAGTGCAACCTCGAGTTTGCGGCTACGACACCAGTCGAGAATGAATGCCAGTTCTGGGTGATCGCCGACCGCGGTGGCGACAAAGCCGACGCGATCGGTCATTCGCGCGACCCGCTCCACCTTCTCGAGGATGGCGTCGGTGGGGTAGCAGCGGAGACGACCGTAGTTGTAGCTGACCCAGCAATACCGGCATTTCTCAGGACAGCCGCGGGACATTTCAACCAGCCCGCGGCTCCGGTACTCGGTGTGCGGCGTGACCACGTGAGAGGCCGGAACCATTGCCGGGTCGGCCATGTGTGCGTCGCGTTTTTCGACCCGGCGCCGTTTCCCGATCGGCCGGTCGTCGACTCCGAGGTGGTGTTCGGGCACGAAGTAGCCGTCGCGGTCAGCAAGCTCGAGCAACAGTCTCTTGCGATCTGTGTTTTCCCGGGTCAGTGCGAGAAGCGGCGGCCACAGGAGCTCGGCCGACCCGAGGACGAAGACATCGATGGCGGGCGCCAGCGGCAGAGGGTTGATTGACGCGACGGCGCCCCCCATGACCAGGAGCGGATGACGGTGGTCCCTTTGGCTGCGAAGCCGCGGGATGCCGGCGGCGTCCAGAGTGGCAAGCAGATGTGCGGCATCGAGCTCGAACGAGCAACTCCAGGCGAGGACGTCGAGATCGCCGATGCCGATTCCGGTATCGAGGGTGCGGCCGATGTTGGCGGATGGGTCGGCGAAAAAACGTTCGACACCGACGTCCTCACACCCCACTGCGAGCTCCACCGCCCACTGAAATGCGAGCGAGGACATACCGACTGCGTAGGTGTTGGGGTAGCCGATTCCGACCCTGAGCCCGCCTGCCGCAGGCACATCGAGGACGCGTCGTTCGGCCTCGAGAAGTTGATGACTCGCGTTGTGCACTGCATGAGGATAGTGCACGCTGTACAATGTCGTCTCGCAGTACGTGGTAAAGGACGCCCGATTTTGGTCAACAACCCCCAGGAAACTCCACCCTCCATCCTCCTTATTGCAATCGACGGACCCGCCGGGGCCGGCAAGTCAACCGTAGCCTCGCGCCTCGCAGATCGTCTCGGGATTCCCTATCTGGACACCGGAGCGATGTATCGTGCGGTCGCGTTGCTGGCGTTGCGGGATGGGCTCGAGCCGCCTCTCGACGAGCACGCGTCACGCCGTGTCAGGGAGTTGATGGAGCGACATCGTATCGAGGTCGAGACCCGTGACGGGGGCACGACGATACGCGTCGACGGTCACGACGTTGGAGAGGATATCCGCAGTCCCGAATGCTCGCTGATGGCTTCGGCGGTGTCGGCGCTAGCCGAGGTTCGGAGCGCTCTGGTGCCGCTCCAGCGCGAGCTCGGGCTCCGCAAGGGCGGGGTGATGGAGGGTCGTGATATCGGTACGGTGGTTTTCCCGGACGCAGATCTGAAGGTATTTCTAACCGCAAGTGTTGATGAGCGGGCGCGCCGGCGCCACGGGGACCTCCGTGAACGTGATGTCCACACCAGCCTCGAAGAGGTTCGGGAACAGCAGCAGCAACGTGACCTCCAGGACACTTCGCGCGCTGAATCGCCGCTTCAGGTGGCGCGCGGATCGGTGGTTGTCGATACCACCGGCCTGACCCTTGACGAAGTCGTGGAGCGGTTGTTGGAGGAGGTCGCGGGAATCCGCTGATTTTACATGCTTGACTCGACGGGCTGGAACCCGTAAGGTCATCAAATTACGGAGGCTAGGTTCATATGGGATGGATCTAGCGAGGAGGAAACGGTCTTGAGTATGGACGCGGATATCAACGGTGAACAGGAACAGGGAAATGGGATGGACGAGCTTTCGATGGAGCAGCTCATGGAGTCCTCCCTGCAGTCCCTCAAGGAAGGCGAGGTCGTTCGTGGCACGGTCGTCGCCGTGGACAGCGACGAGGTGTTGGTAGACATCGGTTACAAATGCGAAGGCAGCGTTCCCGTATCTGAGTTTACCGACCCGGAAACTCACGAGGTCGAAGTCAAGGTCAACGATGAGGTCGAGGTGTATGTCGAACGCCTCGACGAATCCGAGGGCCGTGTGCGACTTTCCCGCGATCGCGCCGCCAAACTCAAAACCTGGCGCTCGATCGAGGACGCATACAAGTCCGGATCGCCGGTCAAGGGTCAGGTGCTCGACCGCGTCAAGGGTGGGCTGTCGGTCGACATTGGGGTTCGCGCCTTCTTGCCCGGATCTCTGGTCGATTTGTTGCCCAATCGCCGCCTTGAGGATTACCTCGGGCAGGAGGTCGAAGCGCGCATCATCTCCTTCGACCGCCGCCGGTCCAATGTCGTGCTGTCGCGAAAGGCGATTCTCGAAGACGAGCAGGGCAAGATCAAAGAGAAGACCATGGGAACCCTCGAGGAGGGTGGGCTGGTCAACGGTGTCGTCAAAAACCTCACCGATTACGGCGTGTTCGTCGACCTGGGCGGGCTCGACGGCTTGCTCCACATCACCGACATCTCGTGGGGCCGCGTGGGCCACCCGTCCGAGTACTTCAAGGTCGGTGATCAGGTCGATGTCGTCGTTCTCCGGTTTGACCGCGAGCGGGAGCGCGTCTCGTTGGGCTACAAGCAGCGATTCGAGGACCCGTGGATTCTGGTGCCCGAAAAATATCCGGTCGGCAAACGCGTCGAAGGCAAGGTCGTGAGCATCGTCGATTACGGTGCATTCGTCGTCCTCGAAGAAGGAGTCGAGGGGCTGATTCACGTCAGCGAAATGTCGTGGACCAAGAAAGTCAAAAACCCTCGTTCGATCCTCGATGTTGGCGAGGAAGTCGAGGTCGTTGTCTCAGAGGTCGATCCGGAGAAGAGGCGCCTGTCGCTGTCGCTGCGTGCCACGGAACCGAACCCTTGGGAGCAGGTCGCCGAGAAGTACAGCGTTGGAGCGACGATCAAAGGAACGGTTCGAAATCTTACGGATTTCGGTGCGTTCGTGGAAATCGTGCCGGGAGTCGACGGCCTGGTTCACATTTCGGACATGTCGTGGACGCGTCGCATCAATCACCCGAGCGAGGTGGTTCAGAAAGGCGACGAAGTGGAGGCGGTCATCACCTCCGTTGACTCGTACAACCAACGAATATCGCTCTCCATGAAGGAGCTCCTCCCCAATGAGTGGGAGGAGTACGCCAATTCTCACGGCGTCGGTGATGTTTCCACTGGCAAGATCACGAACGTGACGGATTTCGGTGTCTTCGTTGAGCTCGCGCCCGGAGTCGAAGGGCTCTGTCATATCTCCGAGATCGACCGCGACGAAGGACTCTCGCTGGCGGAAATGTTCGCTCCTGGACAGGCAGTCCGCTGCCGTATCCTTCGGGTTGACTGGCACGAAAGCCGCATCGGACTTTCGATGCACGCAGTCGAGCAGAATGGGGCGGAACAAGAGGTCACTGTCGAGGCGGTCACGAGCGCTGGAGCCGACACGGCGATGGCTGCGGCTCTGCGTGCCGGTGGTGTCGTGGAAGAAGAGGCCACACCCGATGAATCGGCTGACGATGGGAGCCGGGAAGAGGCCGAGTCCTCGGTGCAGGAGGCTGCGACCGAAGAGGAAACGCAGGCCGAAGATGGTGCGGTGGTTGAAGAGAACGTAGAAGAGGCCGCCGCCGACGCCGAACAGGTGGAGCCCGAGGAAGAGAAAGAAGCAACAGCAGAGACTGATGGTGATGGCGAGAAGAAAAAGGACTGAGGGCAGTCTTTCGGACTGCGCAGGAGCAAGGAGTACCGCACCATGACGATGACCAAAGCTGATCTTGTGGAGACGGTGGCTGACGCCGCCGACGTTCCCCGGAAACAGGCGGACGAGGTCGTTCAAGTGATATTGGAGAGCATCATCACGGCCCTTCGACGCAACGAAAAGGTGGAACTTCGAGGATTTGGATCCTTTCGAATCCGCCAGCGCGGCGAACGAACCGGTCGCAACCCAAAAACCGGCGAACAGGTCCATGTACCGCCGAAAAAAATCCCATACTTCAAACCCGGGAAGCATCTCAGGGAAGAATTGTTGCAACAGTGAACGGCGGTGGTCGAGACTCTCTTCGCACCGTGGCGGCTCGAGTACGTGTCGACAGTCGATGATCGTAATCGCAGTGAGTGCATCTTCTGCGACGCATTTGCGTCGGCGGACGACCGTGCGACCCTGACCCTTCGCCGAGATCGACGGTCGTTTGCGCTCCTCAACCTGTACCCCTACACAACCGGCCATGCCATGGTGGCGCCGATCCGCCACTGCAGCGATCTGTCCGAGGTCGACGAAGGGACTTTGACGGAGATGATGCGTACCGCACAAGACCTTATCGCTGCGATGACGGAGGTGTATCACCCTCACGGTTTCAATGTCGGCTTCAACGTCGGCGAGGCAGCTGGGGCTGGCATTGAAGAACACCTCCACCTGCATGTCGTGCCCCGTTGGAGGGGCGACAACAATATGATGACGGTCATCGGTGGAACCCGTGTCATTCCCGAGGACCTCGGTCGAACACACGAGCGGATGACAACCGCTCTGGCGCATCTTGGGGAATCACGCAAATGACCGCGGGAGACTCGCGATTGCGGAAGAAGAAACCTGCCGAAACGGCGGAGAATCAACCGTCCGTTGAGGATCGCCACGCACCGGTGCGGCTTCTCCTCGGGGCGTGGTTTCTTCCGGGGCTTGGGCACTTTTTGCTCGGCAAGAAAAAGCGGGCGGTGGTGTTCGCAGTCGTTATCTTTTGTGCGTTTATCACCGGGGTTCTTCTTGATGGTGAGATCGGAACCCCAAAGCCCGATAGTCCTTTCTCCTGGCTTGCAGCGTTTGCATGTCTCGGCAATGGAGCCCTGGCGATCGCGCGGCTCGTGTGGCTGAATGGCCTCGGCGGCCTTCTTGGCGGCCTCCCATTCGGTCTCGAGGGTGGAGGCAACCCGTCGGCGGCCGGTTTTGCCTACGGAAACACATTCCTCTATACGGCCGGATTGATGAATCTATTGGCAGTGCTCGACGTCTCGGACATCGCACGCGGGGAGAAGAGCTGAGATGGATCACCTTCTTCTCATGATCTGGCACGCTTTGTTGGTTTCCGTGTTTTTCGCCTTTCTCTGGAGATCGACTGCCGCCGGGCGGCGAAATCTCTTTTTGAAGACCTTCCTCATCATGGTGGTCGGGGCCGCCGCTCTGGGATGGCTGATGTACCCGTTCCCCTGATGGTTAGCCCGCATATCTCACCAACTTCCTGCTGCGAACGCCGATGCATCGCATCTCGCCGTCCGCGCGACGAAACCCGGTGAAATATGCGAGCGAGGCGGGTTCGCGGATTGGTGATTGTCGCGAATCTCGTTTACGCAGCCGCTCTATTGGTTCTCGGAGTCGTCCCTGACGTGCCTAAGATTGCTGTGGATATCCCCGATTTCGCTGCTCACGGGTTCGCATATGCGGGTCACACGGTACTCCTTTTCGCCCTGCTTCTGCCGTCAATTGGGAGAGGCAAAGCCGCAATCTTCGCCGTTGCTGGAGCAGTGCTGTACGGCGGTCTGGTCGAGGTGCTGCAGTTTTTCCAGCCGGCGCGCACTGTGGAAATCGGCGACCTGTTCGCCAACTCGATCGGCGCGGGGATCTCGGCGATGGTCCTTTATCTCGTGACTGGACCAAGAACGACGGGTGGTGACGGATGAGTCATCGGGACCTGATGGTGGTCGCGGGCGAGGTCTCTGGAGACATCCACGCCGGCAACATGCTCGCCGAGCTTCACCGGATCGACCCGAAAATTCGCGCCTTTGGGGTCGGTGGGGAACGGCTGGTGGCCGCAAACCTCGAGCCGGTGGCCTCGACCGACGAGCTCGCCCACATGGGACTCGTAGAGGTGCTTCGCGAACTGCCTCGAATCCGTCAGATCATGCGTTGTCTGGTGTCGGCGGCCGAGCGGCGCCGGCCGGCGGTGGCGGTGTTGGTGGATTCTCCGGACTTCAACCTCCGCCTCGCTGCACGCCTCCGGAAGTTCGGAATTCCGGTCGTACTCTATATCTCACCTCAGCTGTGGGCGTGGCGGCGGGGACGGGTTCGGGTCGTGCGGCGGCTTGCGCGTGAAGTTCTGTGCATTCTCCCGTTCGAGGTGCCTTTTTACGAGGCACACGGGGTGCGAGCTCGTTACGTCGGACACCCGCTCGTGGACGAGATCGATCGCGTCGGTCTCCTGGATCGGGCGGCGACGCCTAAGCGTGGACGCGTGGCCATGCTGCCGGGTTCGCGAACGATGGAGGTTCGTCAACTTCTGCCGGTGATGTTGCGGGCCCTCCGCAAGATCCCAGCGCCGGAGATTTCGGAAGCGGTGCTGGTCGAAGCACCGGGGATGGAGGGCGAAATTGATGCCGTGCTCGCTGTGGATGGCACAGAACCGCGACTTCGGCGAGTCCGCGGCGAGGTGCGACGCCGAGAGCTGGCAGGCTGTGAACTTGCCTGGACGGCGTCCGGGACTGCCACCCTGGAGTGCACCCTCCTCGACGTGCCGATGATCGTCGGCTATCGGCTGCAGCCGCTATCCTTCGCGCTGGCAAAGATCCTGGTCAGGGTGCCGAATGTTGCGCTCGTCAATCTGATCGTGGGCAGAACCGTCGTCCCCGAGCTCCTGCAAAAGATGTGGTGCTCGGATCGTCTGGCGGCCGTCGCTTCAGAAATCCTCAAAAGCGGCACGTCAGACCAAAAGGAGGGTTTGGCAGAGGCTCGCGCACTGCTCGGGAGCCCGGGAGCCTCCCGGCAGGCAGCAGAGGCGATTGCGGAGTATTTCGGGTAAACCGTCTCCGTGCCCGTCTCCGTCTCCGTGCCCGGGAACTCGAAGTTGTTTGATCAAGTGGCATCCGGTCACGAGCACGGGACCTGCTAGAAGGTGCGGCGAATGAAAACCGGGTTAGAATCCCGAACTTGGAGGCTCGATGGCCGTGGCGCCGGGGAAAAAATTGAAAATTCTGGATCAACCGCCGGTGCGGGTGGGGATGATCAGTCTCGGCTGCGCAAAAAACCTGGTCGATGGCGAAACCATGCTCGGGCATCTCGAACGAGCAGGGGTCGAGCTCACGGCAGACGCTGCTCGAGCCGATATTGTGCTGGTCAACACCTGCGGTTTCATTGAAGACGCCAAACGTGAATCCATCGACTCCATCCTCGAGGTTGTCCAGGCGAAGAAAAGCGGCGCCGTTCGAAGGCTCGTGGTTACCGGTTGTATGGCCCAGGCCTACGCTCAGGAGCTCCGCCATGAGATTCCCGAGATCGATGCTTTCGTAGGATTGGACGAACTCGAACGGATCACGGAGGCCGTGCGCGGCGAACTTTCGGGCCACATCCCCGACCAACGCGGCGCCCTCAGGGTCTATGATCACCGCAACCCGCGGGTGCTCTCCACCGGCAGCTACGCCTACCTCAAGGTTGCCGAGGGCTGTAACAATCCGTGTTCCTTCTGTCATATCCCGAAGATGCGCGGAGCATTCAGATCGCGGACGATCGAGGATCTGGTGAGCGAAGCCGCTGTGCTCGAGGGGCGTGGCATCAAAGAGCTGGTGTTGATCGCCCAGGACACCACTCGGTACGGCGAGGACCTCGGTCTCGAGAACGGTTTGCGGCTGTTGATAGAGAACCTGCTGGCATCGACAACCGTTCCGTGGATCCGTGTTCTCTACGCCTATCCCGCGACCCTCGACGAAGGGCTCTTCGATCTCATGGCCGCCGAAGATCGGTTCCTCTCCTATCTCGACGTCCCACTGCAACACGCCAGTCGGCCGGTACTCAAGGCGATGAAACGCGGAGGTGATGGACACACCTATCGGGCGATGATCGACCGTGCGCGCGCGGTCGTGTCGGAGCTGACTCTCCGAACGACCTTCATCGTTGGTTTTCCAGGGGAGGGTGAGCGGGAGTTTGCGGAGTTATTGGACTTCGTGCGGGAGGTGAGATTCGACCACCTCGGCTCCTTTACCTACTCCTGGCAGGAGGAGAACCCGGGCGCGGAGCTCGGCGATCCCGTGCCTGAAAAGGACAAAGTGGAGCGGCATCAGCGGTTGATGGAGGCGCAGCAGGAGATCGCGCTCAGTCATAACCGCGGTCTCATCGGCAGGACCTTGCCGGCGCTCGTTGCCGGCCCCCTGCCCGAAATGGAGCTGCTCCTCGAGGCGAGGCTGGAACGACAGGCACCCGAGATAGACGGCCGGCTGTTGATCAATGACGGCACAGCGTCTCCGGGTTCTTTGGTCGAGGTAGAAATCACCGAAGCCCATGCGTACGACATCGTGGGCCGACTCGTTCGAGTCCTGGTGCCCGGCGAGATGACGTCTGTGCACCTGCCGGTGATGGGCTGAGGCTCTCGAATGGAAGTGCTTCGCGATCCTCTGGGGAACGACGATCCGCCTCGCGGCGCCGTACTCAGCATCGGTAATTTCGATGGTGTCCATCGTGGCCATCAGGCTGTCCTGTCACACGTCGTAGAGCGTGCCCACATCCTCGGCGTCAGTGCTTTGGCCATGACCTTCGATCCCCATCCCATCAAGCTCTTACGTCCGGTGGACGCGCCACGCCTTCTGACAACACTGGAACAGCGACTCTCCCTCATCGCCCGAACCGGAATCGAAACCTGCCTACTGGTGCCTTTCACCCATCGAATGGCGCGAATGACCGCGGAAGACTTCGTTCGTGACGTCCTCGTTCAGCGCCTGGCGGTCCGGGAGGTGTATATCGGCAAGAACTTCAGGTTCGGCGCCGATCGGGGCGGCGACGTCGAGCTGCTGACTCGGATGGGGGATGAGCTCGGGTTCGAGGCCGCCTCTTCTCCGATCGTCGAGTACGGAGGCGGCGTGGTGTCGTCGACCAGAGTCCGGGAGGCTGTGGCCGAGGGAAGGGTGGAGGATGCAGCGGGGCTTCTCGATCGGACAGTGTTTATCGATGGGCACGTTCTCGAGGGCAAGCGCCTCGGGCGGACGCTCGGTTTCCCGACTCTCAACATCGAGGTTGAGAACGAGCTCCAGCCGGACCGCGGTGTCTACGTGACGGCCGTCCACATTCCGTCTTTCGATCGGACATTCCCGGCCGTCACCAATATTGGTGTACGACCCACGATTTACCAAAACTCGTTGACTACGGTCGAAAGCCACCTTCTCGATTTCACCGCCGACGTCTATCGCGAGCGGGTGCGATTGTTTTTCCTGCACAGGCTGCGCGAGGAACGCACCTTTGATTCCACGACCCAGTTGATGGCCCAGATCCGGCTCGACGTCGAGACCTCGCGGCATTACTTCGAGGAACATCCCGTCGGAGGGCTACTGTTGGTCCTGACGTGAGTCTCACGACCGCTCTCGTTTTGTTGGCGGCGCTCTCGGTGTCAGCGTCGATGCTGCTGATAGTGGTCGCTCTGGTGTGGTGGATCGACCGTTACGACCGCGAGCCCCTTCACCTCGTGGCGATGGTCTTCTTGTGGGGGGCATCCGCGGCACCTCTATTGTCGGTGACCGCAATGGGGTTCGCTGATCGCGTGCTCAGCAGGTTCGTCGAGATCGCACCGATCGACATGATCAGCATCGGGGTCGTGACGCCCATGGTTGAAGAGCTCTCCAAAGCGGTGGCGGTTGTGCTGGTTGTTGTCTTTTCGAGCAAGTTCGACAACCCGACCGATGGCGTTGTCTACGGCACCGCCGTCGGCCTCGGATTTGCACTTTCGGAAAACGTCATTTACGGAATCTCGGCCGGCGTTCAGCATCACAACGCCGCCGGAATCCTGGTCCTGGTCGGTGGGCGAACCATCCTGTCGGCGGGTGTACACGCCGTCAGCAGCGCCACATTTGGTGGGTTCCTGGGGCACGCCGTCCTGAGCCAAAGATCAACGAAAAAGTTCTTTTGGGCGGCGGTTGGGTTGGTCGGCGCGAGCGTTCTTCACGGGTCGTGGAATCTCGCGCTGGTTTGGTTCGGCCCCGTGGGGGAGGGTGGTGCCCCGCGGCTGTGGTTGGCTGCAATGCCGGCGCTCTATATGATCTACATCCTGACGCTGGCTCTTTTTCTGCACTCGGAACACCGAATCCTCATGCGACAGCTCGGAGACGAGGCGGCGCTTGGATTGGTTCCTTCGTGGGTTCTCGAGGTGATCCCATTCTATCGCCGCCGAATCCGTGCCAACTGGTGGCCATCGCGGAGTGAACGCACCGTGATTGCACGTCTCCTGACGAGGATGGCTTTTCGCAAGCATGCCCTTCGGAATCTGCCTCCCGGTGAGGCGGCCATCGCCTCGCTCGAGGTCGTGAAGTTGCGTCACAGATTACGGGAGATTCTGGATCCGGAAGATCCTGAACCATCCTAATTCGCATGTCTCAAGAGGTGAGACATGCGAATTCGAGTGTCAAACCTTTGTTGAAGACCCTTGCAGGAGTGGTCTCGGACTGTAGGATGGGGCATGGACAGAAAGTCCATCGCCGAACTCGATTCTGACAGCCTCATGGAGTTCGTTCGCAAACGCCGGCTCGATGAGCTCGAGGTCCTGCAGGTATTGAGGTCGCCGTTTTGCACGGCACAGATCGCCGAGCGCATTGCTTCCGATCCAGGACTCATGGGTACGCACGCGGTTCGAGAGAAGGTCGCGGGATTCCCCGGTTTTACCTTTGGTCGCGCTCTGGATCTGCTAGCCACCCTACCCTGGACGTCGCTGCTCTCGTTGTCTCAATCGCCCCGGACCCCGCCGGTGGTGAGGCGCCAGGCCGAACGCAAGCTGCTCGCGCAGGTGGTTTCGATGGCCCTTGGCGAGAAAATTGCGCTCGCACGGCGTGCCCATCGAGAGATCTTCCGCGTTCTCATCGCTACCGGCGACGGTCAGGTGCTTTGCGCCCTCCTCAACAACCCCCGTTTGGTTGAGAACGACATTCTCGTCATTCTCAACACTTCTGAACCGCCTCCGGAGTTTTTTGGAGAGCTGGCAAACCATCGAAAATGGGGGCCGTACGTCAGGGTCCGACGAGCTCTCGTCGCGTCTTCTCACACGCCGCTGCCGTTGGCTCTGAGCGTGCTCGTTCAGCTCTCCGTCACGGAGCTCCGCCGCATCCTGGAGCATCCCGATCTGCCTGAGAAAGTGCGTAACGCCGCACAATCCCTGCTCGACAGGGAAGCCTCAGGGCAGCGAAGGGTGATAGACTTCTCCGGTGATGACAGCGATGGAGGGGGTGCCCAATCACCCGAAGGCTTTCGGTGAAGAGCTGCAACGGCTGCGCGAGAGTACCGGTTTGAGTTTGGAGGACATCGCGGAGGAAACCAAGATCTCGAGGCAGATATTGAGGTCCCTCGAATCGGGCGATTTCCGCTTCCTCCCACAGAAGGTCTTCAGCCGGAACTTCGTCACGCAGTACGCGGCAGTTGTCGGTGCCGATCCGCAACAGCTCGCCGACTCATTCGAGGCAGCCTGGGAACGTTTCCTGCTCGCCTCCGGGGCCCACCTGCAAATCGAAGTCGATGAGGCTCCTTTCATCGACGCGATTCGCTGGCGATTCTGGTTGCCCGTGACCATCGCCGCGGCAATCCTGGTGGTGGCGGCTGTAGTGATAGTGCGAAGCTCGGCGCCCGATGTGCAGCTCGCGGCTGAGAATCGATCCACGCCGATGGCGCGCGCCGCGACCGCGTCAGTGCCAGCAACACCTTCAATGCTCCCAACCGCAACCGAGACGGTGAACGAGGCGGACCGCGTGTCAATCCTGGTGCGGGTCCGTCCAGATATGGAATGCTGGATTCACTATCGGGACCGGGACGGCGTCGCCGGCGGTAAACTGCTCGCCGGAGGAACTGAAGAGCGAATCGATTTGATCGGTCCGGTGAAGCTCACCGTGGGCGATGCCGACGCTGTCGTCATCGAGGTTGCAGGGGTTGAGTACAGTGGGCTCGGCCGACCGGGTCAGGTCGTCCACACCGAAGTCAGCATCGAAGGCCTGGTCGTTCTCGGGCCCAGGGCGAGAAATGACTGACCGGAAACCCATTTCCGGCGCTGATCTGATCGCGGGCATCGTCAAAGGACAGGTGCCGCGGCAGGTCCGACTCTTCGCGGCGCAGGGCCTGCTTCCGATCTCGCGCGAGGAGCTCCTGGGCCTGCAGTGCGTTTTGAGCTCGGATCCTAACGAGGAACTGGCCAGGGTTGCAGCGGATTCAGTGCGGGGCGAAGAGTTGAACACCATTCTCGATTGGATTCGGGACCACCCACCGGAGTCGTTGGTGCTGGATCAGTTGATCCGGGTGCGAGACGAGGAGGCGATCTGGGCGGCGGTAGCTTCGCACGCTAATGTTTCCGACGAAACACTGCGCGTGATTGCAAAAAACGCGACACCGATGGTTCAGGACATCATAATCACCAATCAGGTACGGGTCCTCGGTTGCCTCGAAATTCTCGACGATCTCCGTGCCAACCCCCAGATCAACCAGGTGGTACTGCGGCGGGTCCGCGAGTTCGAAGAAGAATTCATCGCAAAGGTGCTGGCGCAGGAAGAAGCGGCGGCCGCGGTGGGGCCGAGCGTCGAAGACGCGATCGAAGCGTTGCACGCAATCGGTGCCCATATCCCCAAGGAAACAACGATGCCGTACCCGTTGACCGAGGATGAGGAGCTCGAGGAAGCGGTCAAGAAAGCGGGCGAGTCGGTTCACGGCAAGCTCCTGAAAATGAGCGTTCACGAGCGGATTGTCTGCGCGCTCAGAGGCACTCGTGAAGAAAGAGCAATCCTCGTCAACAGCCGAAATCGGTTGATTCAAAGATCGGTGTTGGCCTGTCCAAAGCTCAGCGACAGCGAGATCGAGCAGTACGCATCCTCCCGCAGTGTTGCCCAGGAGGTCATCAAGCTGATTGCCGACAACAGTCGATGGCTGCGTCAGTATCCGGTGATCGTCGCCCTCGCGCTGAACCCAAAAACCCCGGTCTACACAGCCAAATCCATCCTCCCTCGCCTCAACCAGCGCGACAGGATGCGGGTCTCCCGTGACCGAAACCTTCCTCCGGTCACTCGGAAGATCGCTGAGAAACTACTCAGCACGAGGCGGTAGGCGGCCTCAGAGGCATCGTATCCAGACTCATCCTCAGTCGTTGCGAAGGTATTATGGACGTGGTAGTTTCGTCGTGGTGCCGATGGAGTGATCGAGGATGCGAAAGCAAGTCACGTTATATGACACGTTGGGTGTCGAGCGGGATGCCTCCGACCAGGATATTCGGAAGGCGTTTCGCAGGCTGGCCCTGAAACATCACCCGGATCGCTTTGCCGGCAAAGAACGGGATGCTGCGGAAGTACGTTTTCAGACGATCACGGAAGCGTTCAACGTCCTCAGCCATCCTGAGAGTCGAGAGAAATACGACAAGGAAATTTCGCACGGCACCGATGCAAAATCGATGGATGCCAAGGAGATCTCGCGCCGGCTCGCGGCCAAGGGATCACAGCTCATGCGCGAGGGCAAGATGGCGGAGGCGCTCGAAAGTCTGAAAACGGCGATCGACCACGATGACGACAACGCGCGAGCACATTACTTTTACGGCCAGGTCATCGGGCGAATTCCGGGTAAGGAACGTGACGCCCTGAGGCACGTCGAAAAGGCAGTCAGCCTCGAATCTGGCAATGCGACGATGAAGGCTGAGGCGGCAGTGCTTTCCCTGGCCGCGGGGATGAAAACCCGCGCCCTTCGCCACGCTCAAGAGGCACTCATGCTGGACCCGACCAACGCCAAAGCGACGGAAGTCATCAGCGAGGCTGAGGGTGGGGACAAAGGTAAGGGGGGAACCCTTTTGGGGCGCCTCCGGGGAAAGAGCTGAACCATAGTGAATCTGAAATCGGATGATCGATTCTATCTGGAGGCAACGGGAGCCACCGACGTCGGCATGAAGCGTCGCCGCAACGAGGACGTTTTCGTCATTGATGCCGATGCGGGTATGTACCTCGTTGCAGATGGCATGGGCGGGCATGCCGCGGGAGAGGTCGCTTCCAGGGTCGCCACGGATGAGATCCTGCGAGCATTCAAGGAAGGGCCCAGTGACGCGGACGAAACGTGGCCCGAGCATTGGGACCCAGGGCTCAGCGCGACCGCCAATCTCATTGTGGATGCCATCGTGGCGGGCCACCATCGGGTCACTCTGGCGATGGACAAAGATGCCGACCTCAAAGGAATGGGGACAACCGTGGTGGTGGCGGTTCATCTCCCGGGCGAAGGCAAGATCGTGATTTGCCATGTTGGCGACAGTCGGGCGTACCGTTACCGACGGGGTGGACTGGCGTTACTCACCAATGATCACTCGTGGGTTCACGAGCAGGTCGAGGCCGGATTCCTGACCGAGGAGGCGGCACGTACGCATCCTTTGAAAAACGTGGTGACCCAGGCCCTCGGCGGAAACAGCGAACCGAAGGTCGGCGTTCTCGAGGTCGAGATCGACAAAGATGACATCTACCTGCTGTGCTCCGACGGGCTGAACTCGATGCTGACCGATGGCGAGATCGCCGCCGTATTGGAAACGGGTGGTTCGTTGGACGAGACATGCACCCGCCTGATTTCCGAAGCCAACGAGCGGGGTGGTAATGACAACATCAGCGTTGTCCTCATACGCCCGAGAAGCAGCAATCCGGCCAACCCCTCCTGACGGTTCCAAATCTGATTGTGGCCCAGCGCCGAGAATGCGGTGTGTGAAACCGATGTTGCATCTGAGTGGAGCCTAAATTGACTGAATTCAAACTCGAAAGACACCCTCGGTACGGAGGCGTTCCGGGGCAACTCCTGCTGGTCATCCTCGATGGCGTCGGACTCTACCGGGGACGCGCCGACGGCTACGATGGCAACGCGTTCGACATCGCGGCAACCGCCAACCTCGATCGGATGTTTGCGGACGCGCCGGTTTTCCTCGAGCTCAAGGCGCATGGTACGGCGGTGGGTCTGCCTGGCGACGAGGATATGGGTAATTCCGAGGTCGGGCACAACGCGATCGGCGCAGGTAGGATCTTCGAACAAGGTGCGAAGCTCGTGAATCAGGCGATTTCGAGCGGCAGGATTTTCGAGGGACATCCCTGGCGACGCCTGGTCGAAAACGTCCAGGCCAACGACAGTCAATTTCACCTCATCGGGTTGCTGTCCGATGGGAACGTCCACAGCCATATCAACCATGTAGAAGCGCTGATTCGACACCTCGCGACCGAGGGCGTGCGGAGGATCAGGGTGCACGCTCTAGCCGACGGTCGGGACGTGAACCCGGTTTCCTACCATCTCTTTTTGGAAGACCTCGAACGGTTGCTGGATGGCATCAGCAACAATGGCGTCGACGCACTGGTGGCCTCGGGTGGCGGCCGGATGCAGATCACCATGGATCGCTATGAGGCTGACTGGGAGATGGTGCGGCGCGGTTGGGCCACGCACGTTGCCGGAGAGGGGCGAGGCTTCACGAGCGCCGCCGAGGCGGTCGAGGTGCTGCGGAGTGAGAACCCGGGCGTGATCGACCAGGATCTGCCTCCGTTCGTGATCATCGGTCGAGATGGTTTGCCAGTGGGCCCTGTCTGCGATAAGGACTCAGTGGTGTTCTTCAACTTTCGTGGTGACCGTGCCATCGAGATATCGCGGGCGTTCACCGAAACCGATTTCGACGTCTTTGAACGGGTGCCCAACCCGGAGGTGCTGTACGCCGGAATGATGGAGTACGACGGGGATCTCAAGATCCCTCCGCTCTACCTGGTCAGTCCTCCGGCAATCTCTCGTACAATATCCGAGTACCTGGTCCATAACGGCGTCAACCAGCTTGCGATTGCTGAGACCCAGAAATTCGGACACGTGACCTATTTCTGGAATGGCAACAACTCGGAGCCCTTCGATGCCGGGCTTGAAGACTGGATCGAGATTCCGTCCGACACCGTGTCCTTCGACAAAAAACCGGAGATGAAGGCGCGCGAGGTCTGTGAGCGGGTGATCAGAGATCTCGAGACGCGGGGCCATCGGTTCATCCGTGTCAACCTCGCAAACGGTGACATGGTTGGTCACACGGGCTCACTCGAGGCGGCGGTGCGGGCAATGGAGGTCGTCGACGAGTGCATGGGGCGCATCGAAGCCGCCGTTCAAGAGGCGGGAGCGACGATGGTCGTAACGGCCGACCACGGCAATCTCGAAATGATGTGGGAGGTCGATCGACGCACCGGAATGACTAGGCTCGACCGCGACGGCAAACCGGTTCGCAAGACCAGTCATACACTGTCGCCTGTGCCGTGGTGCCTTGTCGGAGCGGACGCGAATCGTTTTGCCATCAACGCCTCGGTTGTGGAACCGGGCCTCGCCAATATCGCAGCAACGTTGCTGACCCTTTTGGGATACGAGGCCCCTCCCGATTACCTGCCCCCGCTCATCAAATTGGTCGAGTGAGGGGGCTATCCGCTTTGACTGAGTTCACCGCCTTCTGTTAGAGTCCGCAAATGGCAATTCCTACCCCACCATTCCTTGTGCCCATTGAGGAAATGCGATCTCGCATCATGGGGCTTGAGGCTGCAGGCACGTCGAGCTCGACGAGCGAGGAAGACCTGATTCAGGCCAGGCGTGAGCTCGCTGCGAGGATCGATTCCGTCTTTTCCAAGTTGTCGCCGTGGCAGCAGTGCCAGCTCGCGCGCCACCCGGAGCGGCCCTACACCATGGCGTACATCCATAGCATTTTCACCGATTTCACCGAGCTGCACGGTGACCGCGCATTTGCGGACGATCCTGCCGTGGTCGCCGGTCTCGCTCGTTTCGACGGCGAACCGGTCGTTGTTGTCGGCCACCAGAAAGGTCGGGACACCGCCGAGAAGCTTCGGCGAAACTTCGGCATGCCGCGTCCTGAGGGCTATCGCAAGGCGATTCGGATCATGAAGATCGGGGCACATTTCCGGCGACCGATCATCTCATTTGTTGATACTCCCGGGGCATACCCGGGAATTGATGCTGAACAGCGGGGCCAGGCAGAAGCCATCGCCAACAATCTCGTTGAGATGGCCGTCCTGCCGGTGCCGATCATCGTTATCGTGACCGGCGAAGGAGGGTCGGGTGGTGCCCTCGCTCTCGGGATCGGCGACCGGGTTTTGATGCTCGAGCATGCGATCTACTCAGTCATTTCGCCTGAGGGATGTGCGGCGATCCTGTGGAAAGACCAGGCTCGGGCCGAGGATGCGGCGCGCGCACTTCGGCTGACCGCGAAAGATCTCAAGGAATTCAACATAATCGACGAGATCGTCCCCGAACCTCCCGGTGGGGCCCACATGGACCCAGGGGAAATGGCGGAATCCATTGCTGCTGCCATCCGGCGAAATCTCAAGCCCCTGCGAAAACTCAAGCCAGATGCACTGGTCGCGAGGCGTTACAAAAAGTTCCGGTCGATGGGTGTCTTCGCCGACCGCTGATCGAACATCCCCATGTCCACTCGCGACCATCCGGCCCACGGCACACCCGGTCAATCGGTCCCGACCGCCATATCCAAAAAACTCTCCGACCTTACACCGAATCCTGTTGAGGTATGCGGGCTCATGTCACACTGTGGCGTCATGGCCATTTTGATTGAAGGGTCGGCGAGATGAGTGCAGCGTCGCGAATCTGGCTGAGGCGCATGACGACTTCGGCAATGATTCTGCTCCTGGTGGCTTTGGCGGTGACGGTCGGTCAACGCTTCCGAAAATTCCGAACCCCGGTCACGAAGGTTGCAGGTAGAGACGTTCGGAGCAACGGGGGTGTCCGCGCGGTCGGCGTCTACACGGGGTTTGAGTACGTCGAGAGAGTTGCGGGGAAACTGATATTCGAGCTGATGTCCAAGCGGACTCTTGGGCTTTCGTCGGGTTGGCACGAGATCGAGGGTGTCAGGCTCCAGTTTTATCGAGATGGAGACCCAGGGCCGGTTTTGATCTCTGATGGCGCGAGCTTCAACATCCAGACCCGGGATGCGCGTCTCGAAGGCGGCGTCCGGATCGAGATGCCGAGTGGTGCTGTGTTGGCGACGGACGCAGGGAGATTCGAGGCAAGCTCGCGACGTTTTACCGCCAACTCAGATGTCTATTTCTATTCCGGTGCCAGCTTCGGTAGAGCTCGCAACGCGGCCTATGACCTCGAACGCGATGAGGTCATTCTATCTGGTGGGGTGGTGTTTACTGCCGATGACGGCACGACCCTCGCTGCTCCTTCCGCCGTCTATCAGAGATCGAAACAGACGATCGTGTTTGCGGATGGCGGCAAAGTGCGGCTCGGAAACACCGAAGTCACGGCGCCGCGAATGACGGTGGTCCTCGAAGAAAATGACGGCCCGCCCAAAAAAATCGACCTTGATGGCGGCGTCGAGGCTCGGGTCGCCGGGTTGTCGGAAGGGGATTCCGTCGATGCCTGGATGGAGCGTGCGATCGCAGAGCGCGATGCCACGGGCCGCTGGCAGATTGATGCCACCACTTCCGGCCCCTGGGTCACCGTCCGATTCGTGGGCGGGGAGGGTTACCTCGAGCGAACCCTCCAGACCTGGATCCTTCGTGCCGTCATCTCCAGCCACGGCATCCTCAACCTCCGGGCCGAGCGGGAAGTGTGCATTCACGAAATTCCAGCCGAGGGCCCTCAAAGGTGGGGGGAAGCCCAGGAAGCCCGTGTCTGGTTCTCGGATGGTCAGGCGACCGACGTCGAGCTCCTGCGCGATGTCGTCCTTCGCGCCAGTGACCTCGAGGGGCGCGGCTTTCGCGCCCGCCTTTCACCACAGGCCGGGCTGACGATGTTGCACGGAGACCCGACCGGACCCGAAAGGGTTCTCCTCCTGAGCGATCGCGGCCGGGTGAGCTGCGACCAGGCACAGATCTTCAATGAGGATGGCCGCGCGGAAGCTCGTGGCAATGTCCAGGGCTCCATTGCCGGCGTCTCGATAATGGGCGGTGGTGGCAACGGCTCTTCCGAGCCCGCCCACTTTGCCTCTGAAATTCTGGAAGTGAGCGGGGAAGGTGAGATGTATCACCTCCGTGAGAATACCAGGCTCTGGCAGGGCCATCGATTCCTCCTTGCCGACGACGTCGTATACCGAAACGACGTCACCACGGTGCGCGCCGCCGGCCATGTGAGGACAACCTTCCCCGCCTCACAGCTCGAGCTCGAGGGTAGCTCCGAGGAAGACGTTGTGGTGGTTGCCCGATCGCTGGACTACGAGCGGGCTGCGGGCACTGCAATCTATCGTGGAAACGTCCGCTACAGCGATCCGAACCATACTCTCTCGGCGGCCGAGCTGACGGTGTTTTTTGACGACAACGACGATGTGACCGCGGTCGAAGCAGTCGGTGCGGTCGAGCTCGTCGAGCTGGAGACCGGACGCCGAATGGCCGGCCAGCGGGCTCGACGCGAAGTTGCAACACAGGTAGTAACCATCACCGGCAACCCGGTGCGTCTCTCCGATAATGCGGGCAACGTGGTCTCGGGGTCTTCGTTGACCTGGAATCAGGCCGATGGTACCGTCTCGGTCGCTGGAGGCACGGAGACCATTTACTATCCGGAGGAGAAGCCCTGAGCCCCAAAGCCCTTGACCTCGTGGCACAGGGCCTTCGCAAGGCCTACCGAGGCCGATGGGTCGTCGATGGGATTGCGCTCCGAATCGCACCGGGTGAGATCGTCGGTCTTCTCGGACCGAATGGCGCCGGCAAGACCACCACGTTTTACATGATGGTCGGTCTCGTGCAACCGAATGAAGGTCGCGTGATTCTCGGCGACCGCGACATCACCTCCGAACCGATGTACCGTCGAGCTCGAATGGGTGTCGCATATCTCGCGCAGGAACCCAGCTCGTTCAGACACCTTTCGGTCGAAGACAACATCTGGTTGATTTTGGAGGCGCTGGGAGTCGAAACCCGGGAGGCGAACGACAGGATCGATCACCTGTTGAACGACTTTGGCTTGGCCGACCTCAGGCTGCAACGCGCAGAAACTCTATCTGGCGGAGAGAGACGACGGCTCGAGATCGCCCGGGCTCTCTCTACCGAACCGACCTTTATCTTGCTCGACGAACCCTTTGCGGGTATCGACCCGCTGGCGGTTCTCGATCTGCAGCGCATCATTCGTCGTCTTAAATCTTTTGGAATAGGCGTTTTAATAACAGATCACAACGTTCGAGAAACATTGAAGATCACCGATCGCGCCTATATAATCAAGGACGGCAAGATTTTTGCTACGGGTGACCCCGTCGATCTATCGGAAAACCGGGACGTGCGTCGGATATACCTCGGCGAGGACTTCTCGCTCTGAGGTCGCCGCAGTGGCCGACGAAAAACGATCAGCCGGCACCGACTATATCCGCGCAGGGGTCGAGTTGAGGATTCAATCGAAATATGGCCCTGGAACAAAAACTTAGATTGAAGCTGGCACAGCGATTGGTGATGACACCATCGCTGCAGCAGGCGATCAAGTTGCTTCAGCTCTCGCGCCTCGAGCTCGAGGAAACCCTGGCCCAGGAGATTCTCGAAAACCCGGTTCTCGACGTCGAAGACTCACCCGAGGACGTCAGTGCCGAAACCGAAGAGGCCGCAGGAGACGAGACCTCAGTCAGCCCGACTGCCGAAGACGATCCGCTGCCAACGGCGGAAGAAACCTATGACGACATCGACGTCGAGGCCTTTTTTTCTGACTACCTGGGCGACGGGCGAAGTGAGGGCCCGTCAATGGCGGCTCCTTCGCTCGAACACGACAGTCGGCTCGAGAACGTTGTCTCGGCTACGGGTGGGCTCTCCGAATACCTTCAATGGCAGCTCCATCTCCTCGATCTCCGACCGCGAATTATCGAGATCTGCGAATTCATTATCGGCAACCTCGACGAAGACGGATTCCTGCGCGCAAACGAAGAGGAGATCATGCGTGGCACCGGTTGCGATCGTGACGGCGTGGTTGAAGCGCTGGCGGTCGTGCGCTCTCTGGACCCACCCGGAATCGCCGCGGAGAGCCTCCAGGAGTGTCTGGTTGCGCAAATCGAGCACGTCATGATGGACGCGGCCGAAAACGGAGATGACGAGATCTACCAAAAAGCCCATCTCATCGTCATCGAGCACTGGGAAGAGCTCCTCCACCAGAAGTGGGATGCCGTCGCCGGTTTCCTCGGTTTCAGCGAGGTGGCCGAAATCAAGCCAGTTCTCGACGTGATCCAGGGACTCGAGCTGAAGCCTGGTCGGATCTTCCGGCAGGACAACAACCAGTACATCGAGCCCGATGTCTTCGTGCGCAAGCTCGAAGATGAATACACCATCACTCTCAACGACGATGGCCTCCCGAGGTTACGCATCAACTCGCGGTATCAGCGTATGCTCGAGGGAAAGAACCTCGATCCGAAGGCCAACGAGTTTCTCCGCGACAAAATGCGTTCGGCGATGTGGCTCATGAAGAGCATCGATCAGCGTCAGCGAACCATTTTCAAAGTTGCGCAGAGCATCGTTTCCTTTCAGAAAGACTTCCTCGACCAGGGGATCGAGCACCTGCGGCCGATGGTTTTACGGCAGGTGGCCGAGGACATCGGCATGCACGAATCGACCATATCCAGGGTTGTCAGCAACAAGTACATGTACACCCCGCGCGGTCTGTTTCCGATGAAATATTTCTTCCACTCGGGCGTGGACTCAGCGCGTGGCGAAAACGTCTCATCGATGGTCGTCAAAGAACGGATACGAAAGGTTGTCGAAGCCGAGGATCCGGCACGGCCCCTTTCCGACTCGAAGATCATGCGGATGCTTCAAAAGGAGGGAATCCGCCTCGCACGCCGGACTGTTGCGAAGTACCGAGAAGAGTTGATGATTGCCTCATCCGACAAGCGAAAAAAGGTTTTTTAGGGAGAGCACAATGAAAGTCGAGTACATCGCCCGCAAGGTCACCCTCACTGACCAGGCGCGACAGGTTGCGGAGAAGAAGCTGGCGAAGGTCAAGAAGTACTTCAACGACATCCTGGATGTTCGGGTGGAGGTGGAACAGGAGCGGCATCTCCAGGTCGTTGACATATCGGTGAGGGGCAAGGATTTTGTCGTCCAATCGACGGCTCAGAACAAGGACGTGATGGCCGCGATTCAAGAGGCGGTGGACAAGCTCGAGATCCAGGCACGCCGTGCCAAGGCGCGGTTGAAGGACCACAAGAAACGGGCCGGATCAGAGGCCAAGACGGATCAAGGGTGGGCTGTGGACGTGCTCGAGAGGGATTCCATCGCGAGTGGGGAGCCGCGCATCGTCGAACGCAGCAGCATCCCGATCAAGCCAATGTCGATCGAGGAGGCCGTACTCCTGCTCGACGATTCGAGCTATGGCTTCCTGGTGTTCAGAAACTCGTCGAATGATAGGGTCAATGTTTTGTACAGGCGACAGGACAAAAACCTGGGGTTGATCACACCCGAGTTCTGATGAAAATCCACAAGCTCATCAAACCCGAAAATGTATATCTCGATCTGGAGGCGTCCGGGGTTGAGTCCGCATTGACCGCGGTGGCGGATGTGTTTGCACCCGGCCTCGAGCTCGAGCCGGAGATTGTGGTCGAGGCTCTCGTCGAGCGCGAAGAGCTCGGATCGACTTCGGTCGGAGATGGATTTGCCATCCCTCATTGCAAGACTCAGGGGCTCGCCCAAATCGCCATCGCCTTGGCAAGGTTCACCAACGGAATCGACTTCGGTGGCACGGGCCACGATCCGGTGCGCTTTATGTTCGTTGTTCTATCTCCGCCGGACCAGCCGGCGGCCCACCTCCAGGTGCTGTCACAGATCGCGAGGGTGCTGAAACGACGCGAGCTCCGATCAGAGCTCCTGTCCGTGGCCGACGCATCCGAGGTCGTCTCGGCCATCTGTCGCGTTGCGGAGGAGGAGGGCCTGTGACGGCCCCTGTGCCGATCCTGGTGGAGCGGCTGTTGGTGGAACGGCAGCTCGCGCAGCTCAAATTCGAAGTCGTAGCTGGCGTCGACGGCCTCTCCAAACTTCGAATCTCGAACCCGAGGATTCAGAAACCGGACCTCGCGCTCGCGGGCTATCTGCCGTCGGTGAAACCAGGACGACTGCAAATTCTCGGCGAGTCGGAGTACGACTTTCTGCGCACCTTTCCAGCCGATGAGGCGGAGAAGCGTCTTCAGAGTCTGATGGAACTCGACATTCCCTGTGTCGTGTCCACTAAAGGTACGAGACCGCCAAAGGCAGTGCTTGCCGCCGCGAACGCTGCCGGGGTTCCTTTGCTGGTGACACCTGTTCAGACCTCAGAGGCCATCGAGACGATCTCGGATTTCCTGGAGGATGTGCTCGCACCGCGCATCCAGTTGCACGGCGTGTTGATCGACGTCTTTTCGCTCGGAACTCTGATCCTCGGTGATCCGGGAATCGGCAAGAGCGAGTGCGCGTTGGAGCTCGTTTATCGTGGCCACCGGCTGGTCGCCGACGACACCGTCGTCATTCGCCGGATTCACCACCGTGGACTGCTCGGGAGTCCTCACGAGTTGCTCGAAAATTACCTCGAGCTTCGGGGCGTCGGTATCATCGATGTCAGAAAGCACTTCGGGATGACGGCAACCTCCCCTTCGGTCTCCCTTTCGCTCGTCATACAGCTCTCAAAGCTGACACCCGAAGCGCGCAAGATGGAGCAAAAATGGCGTGAACAGATGATGGAACGGCCCAGCGCGTGGACGTCTACGGAAGAAATCCTGGGCGTCGAAATACCCAAATACACCATGGTGGTTGCGCCCGGACGTGATCTGGCAATCATGGTCGAGACCGCCGTGCGCAAGTGCCTTCTTGCGCAACGCGGAATCGAGGATGAGCGTGGATTCTTGGAGAACGTCAACCTGATCGCGCAAGGGGCCGCCGATGAACGAAGTGAGAAATAGGCAGCACTTCAGCGGACCTTTCGTGATCACCGGCCTGTCCGGCGCGGGGAAGTCGGTGCTCAGTAGAAGCCTCGAGGATATCGGCTATGTCTGCGTCGACAATATCCCGCTCGAGCTGGTCCCTCGCCTTTTCGATCGGACCGAAGGGGAATTGGACCATCTGGTGGTGGTCCTCGACATCCGGACTCAAGGAATGATCCAGCGCTTTCCGGCGTTCTTCAGAGAACTCAAGGAAAGAATCCGGACCCTCCGTCTGATCTTTGTCGAGGCGTCGCCACAGGTGCTGTTGCGGCGTTTTTCGATCGCCCGCCGTCCCCATCCGCTCCGCGAACTCAGCCTCGAGCAAGCGATCACTGAAGAACGCAACGCGCTCGAGAGCGTTCGCGATCTCGCAGATATCATCTTCGAAACTTCGGAGCTGTCGCCGCACGACCTGAGACGGCAGGTGTTGGCCCTGGCCGGCGATAACGGAGAGGGGCCGACCATGACGTTGGAGGTTCAGAGCTTTTCCTACCAACAGGGCGTTCCGGCCACCGCGAGTCTGGTGTTCGATGTTCGCTTTCTCCCCAACCCGTTCTTCGAAGAGGAGCTTCGCGCCTTTTCGGGTGACGATCAAGAGGTCGCAGACTGGCTCGGAGGGTTTCCCGAGGTCGAAGAAGCGGTCGCCAAGATCATGGACCTGATATCGTACCTCCTACCGAGGTATGCCGCGGAACTGAAGACAAACCTCGGTGTCGCAATGGGCTGCACGGGTGGACGCCACCGCTCGGTCTACGTGGCCAACCGCGTGGGGGAGGCCCTGAAAAAGCTCGGCCACGATGTGGTCGTCCACCATCGTGACAAGGATCGCTGGAGGTACACATGATTCCGGTCCTCATCTTGACCCACGGGAACTTGGCGTCGGAGTTGTTGCAGGCTGCACAGACGATCGATCCAAATCTCACCGGCCATGCTGCGGCGATGTCGTTGCCATGGGACGTGGACTCCGACGAGGCATCCCGATCTCTGAAAAGGCAGCTTCGCGAGCTCGATCAGGGAGAGGGAACGTTGGTGCTGACCGACATGTTCGGAGGTACGGCCACGAACCTCGCGCTGCCGTATCTCGAGCCCGAAAAGGTCGAGATCGTTACTGGCGTCAATTTGCCAATGCTTGTCAAGCTCGGTTCACTCCAGGGTCGCTCCCTGTCCCTTGAAGAACTCGCAGCTGGTCTCACAGCCGCAGGGCAGAAGAGCATTCGGGTGGCAAGCGAATTCTTGCACGCCAGAGCGTCGAACTCAGGGTAACGGCTCGAAATCAACAGCTACAATAGAGGGGCCGACTCAGCTCGATCTCCCGACCCCTATGAGCTCTTCAGATTCCGGAAGCGAGGAATATTGAATGACCCAAGCGCAGGTAATGATCGCCAACAAACTCGGGTTGCATGCCCGGGCTGCCGCCAAGCTGGTGCACACCGCAAGCGCGTTCGAGTCCGAGATCTATGTGGGTACCGATCACGAGGAGGTCAACGCGAAGTCGATTCTCGGGATTCTCACTCTCGCCGCAACCAAAGGGACACCGCTCAACGTTCGTGCTGACGGCGCGGACGAAGTGCAGGCGGTTCGCGCAATCGTGCAACTGTTCGGTGACAAGTTCGGAGAGGAGCAGTGAGCCGAGCCCTCAGCGGCCTCGGGGTGAGCCCGGGAATTGCCATCGGTGAGCCGGTGGTTCACGAGACGCGCCGGATCTCGACCCTTCGCATCACGATTCCTTCCGAAAAGGTGGATGCCGAGATCGAGCGATTCCGTCGAGCGGTGACCGCCACCGTCGAACACATTCAGGAAAACCGGGACCGGGCCGCGAAACAAATGGGGGAGGAGTACGCTGCGATCTTTGAGGCGCATCAGCTGATCGCTTCCGATCCATCCTTTACTGGCCCGGTCGAAAAGGTGATCCGCGACCAGGAGGTCAACGCGGGCTGGGCCATCGACCAGGTCCTCGAAACGCTGATTTCCAAATTCGAGGCTCTGCCGGACGAATACCTCGCGGATCGGAAGCTCGACGTCCTTGACGTAGCCACTCAGATTCTGCACGCCCTTCACGGTCTCCACTTTGGCCAGCTCGAGCGGCTCGACCGGCCGGTGATCCTTGTTGCCGACGATTTGCCACCATCAGCTGCGGTCCAGCTTCCGCTCGACAAGATGTTGGGGTTCGCACTGGAAATGGGTGGACCGACATCCCACACCACGATCATCGCGCGTTCTCTTGGCATCCCGGTGATTGTTGGTGCCCAGGGGTCGTGTGAGGAAGCAAAACACTCCCGCCTCATCGCGCTCGACGCCTTCGAGGGCAAAATCGTCTTCGACCCCAACCCGGCTGAACTCAGCGAATATCAGTCGCGACAACGCGAATACAAGGAACAACAGGCTGCTTTGTTGCAGATGCGGCACGTGCCGACGGTGACCCGTGACGGTCGCTCGATCCAATTGCTGGCGAACATCGATTTGCCAAACGAAATTGACCAGGCGATGAATTGGAACGTCGCGGGTGTTGGGCTTTATCGATCAGAGTTTCTTTACATGAAAATGAGCCCGGCACTTCCGACGGAGAATGATCACATCGAGGTCTATCGCGAGATGGTGTCAAAAATGGCACCCAACCCGGTAACCATCCGCACCTTCGATCTTGGGGGCCGCAAATTGGCTCGCGAAATCATCGGTGGCGGCTCCGAAGCCAATCCCGTCCTCGGGCTCCGTGGCATCCGCCTGTGTTTTTCGAAGCCCGACTTCTTCCGTGCCCAACTTCGGGCGCTGCTGCTGACGGCGGGTGAGTTCCCCGTAGGGCGGCTCAAGATCATGTTCCCTCTAATCAGTGGTATCGAAGAGGTCCGGGTGGCCCGCCTGTTGGTGCGGGAGATTTCCGCCACTCTCAGAGCCGAAGGCCACAACATCCCGGACGGCATACCTCTCGGTGCAATGGTGGAGGTGCCCTCTTCGGCAGTCATGGCGCAGGAGTTGGCACGTGAGGTCGACTTCATCTCCATCGGAACCAACGATCTCATCCAGTACTCGTTGGCGGTGGATCGCTCCAACAGTCTCGTGGCTGATCTGTACCGGCCGACCAGCCCGGCCGTGTTGCGCCTGATCGCCAACGTCATCGCTGCCGGTGAGGCGGAGGCCACCGAGGTTTCGATGTGCGGCGAAATGGCCGCAGACCCGCTCATGGTGCCGGTTCTGGTCGGTCTTGGACTCCGCAGTTTCAGCATGAACCCCTGGGCCGTTCCGGTGGTGCGAGCGCTGATTCGCCAGCTTTCGTACCGCGAGGCCGGTCAGATCGCACGGCAAGCGGCAAAGCTCGTCACCGCCCGGGATGTCGAAGAGTATCTTCTCGAACGACTCGCCTTCCTCCTGGCAAAAGCCAGAATCCCGGTATAGTGCAATTGGTCTCGGGCGGAGAGAATCATGGACATCAGAAAAGCCCGGAAAGTGGAGAAGCCTTGGGGTCACGAAGAGATCTTTGCGGAGACGGATGATTACGTCGGCAAGATTCTCTTCATTCGCCAAGGTGAGGCGTTGAGCCTCCAGTACCACGAGGTCAAAGTAGAGACTCTCCGGGTCCTGGAAGGAAAGCTCGATCTGGTTACCGGTACCGATGTCGCCCGCCTCGAAACACACCAGGTCGGCCCGGAAACCGTGTTCCATATCCCACCCGGAACTCTTCACCGTATGGTGGCAGTTACCGACTGTCTTCTGCTCGAGGTTTCGACCAATCACCTCGATGACGTCGTACGGCTCGAGGACCGGTATGGACGAGTGGGAACCACTGAGCCTTGACCCCGCATATCTCACCAGCCTTTCTGCTCCGGTCGACGATGGACCGCACCCGGCGCCCTCCCATCGAAAACCGGTGAGACATGCGGGTTTAACGATTTCCCCTCCCCACCCGTATAATTGGTAGGGGAGAGGTGACACATGGCCTGGCAATCAATCGCATTCAAGCAGCTGATGGCTCTCACGGGCAGCTTCGTGCTGATTGGTACTGTCGCCGTGGCCGCTGAGCCGTCACCGACCCCGACCCCGCGCCCGGCCGGCGGTCAGTCACTGGCCGACATCGCCAAGGACAAGAAGCTCAAGGGCGACACGGCAGGCACTGAGAGCGGTTCGATCGTCATCACCAACGAAAACCTCTCGGACTACGCCTCAAAGGGCGGCCTCACGACCGCCAAACCTGGCCGAAATCCTGCGACCCGTGGTGTTCATGCCGGCACAAACGTCAGGATTATCGATTCGGAGACCTCGGAGGAAAACAAGCGCAAGCATTACTGGCAACAGCGGTATCTATTACAACTTGAACGAATTGCCGCCATCAAGCGACAGATCGAGGGGCTGGATCTCGAGATCCCGGCGCTATGGAATGATTTTTACTCCCGAGATGACCCGGCCTACCGAGACGGCATTATCAAACCAAAACTCGACCGGTCATTGGAGCGCCGGGAAAATCTCTCGGCGATGCTCAAGGACGAGGAGCCGAAGCTCGCGCAGATCAAGGAAGAGGCGAGGAAGGACGGCGCCGAACCCGGCTGGTGGCGCGACGTCAAAGAACCGACACCGATCCCCAAGAAACCCGACACCGGCTCCGGTGATGGGATCCGGATCGATGACAGAGGGTCGCCGGAGCCACCTAAATAGCTGAAAATAAAAGCAATATCTGAATCCAATCAAAACGGCGGTTGCGACGGTTCGAGGACAACGCTAGAATCTTGGTCGCCGGACGATAGCTGCGAATGAGATCCTATTTCATCGAAACATGGGGCTGCCAGATGAATCAGCACGACAGCGAGCTGATCGAGGGACAGCTCCGCGGACGTGGGATGGCCGGGGCGTCCGACGCCTCCGATGCCGACCTCGTGATTCTCAACACCTGTTCGGTTCGCGAGCGACCGGTGCAGAAAATCGTCAGCCGGATAGGTGCCCTCGAAAAGTTGCCGAATCCACCAACCATCGGTGTCTGTGGATGCGTCGCTCAGCAGGAGGGGGCGGAACTCCTCAGGCGCTCGCCAAGAGTCGGATTTGTGGTCGGCCCCGGACAGATTGCGAGGATAGGCGAGGCGGTTCGCGCAGTCGAGAATGGAGGCCGCTCGGTACTGACCGGCTTCGATGCCGAACGCGAACATCATTTCCACACCACCTTCAGAACCAGCTCGACCCGGGGCATGGTGACGGTTGTCCAAGGCTGCAACGAGTTCTGCACCTTTTGCGTCGTTCCCTACACACGCGGACGGGAGCTGAGTCGGACCCTGGCCGAGGTGGTCGCCGAGGTGCGCCATCTCGCGGCGACCGGCCTCAAGGAGGTCGAACTCCTCGGACAGACGATCAACGCCTACCGGTGTCCGGAAACAGGCGCTGACTTCGCGGATCTGCTTTCGGCGGTTGCCGCCATCCCCGGTTTGCCCCGGGTACGCTACATTACCTCCCATCCCCGCCATTTCAATCCCCGGCTGATCGGTGTGCTGGCGGACAACCCGACAGTCTCCCGGTACCTCCATCTACCGTTTCAGTCCGGCGCGAACGAGATCCTCGACCGCATGCATCGGGGTTATACCCGCGAAGAGTATCTCGAGCTGGTGAAACGCTTGCGAAACCAGGTTTCGGACATCAATCTTTCCACCGATGTCATCGTCGGATTCCCTGGCGAAACAGACGAGCAGTTCCTGCAAACTCTGGATCTGCTCCAGGAAGTCCGCTTCGGGCAGGTCTTCGCCTTCGCGTTCTCTCCACGTCCGCGCACACCCGCGGCGAGATTCGATCAACAGGTCGAGGAGGCCGTCAAGAAGGACCGACTCCATCGGCTCTTCGCTCTCTCGGATCAGATCTCGTCAGAACTGAACCAGGAGATTGTCGGCCGCATCCTTCCGGTCTTGATCGACGGCAACAGTCGCCGCGACCCGGATCGTTGGCAGGGGAGAGGTGAGGACAACCGAGTGGTCAATTTCGCCAAGTGTGGGCGGGAGAGCGTTGGTGACATCGTCGATGTCCGCATCACGCGAGCGGGTGCCCACTCACTGTCTGGCGAGCGCTGCTCTGGTGACGGCAGACTCCCGGTCGTCGGTGCCGCTTGACATTGGGCACGGGCACCGACACATTGGTTAGATGAGTGAGATCACCGAGAATTCGCCACCGGTCGTCATGACGGTTCGTGGTCTGGTCATGGACCCCACATCCAACAGTCCGGTCGTCATCCTCGAAAATTCCGAGGGCAACGCCTTTCTGCCGATTTGGATCGGCGTCTGCGAGGCGAACTCCATCGCCCTCGAACTCGAGGGAGTCGAGACGCCGCGACCGATGACCCATGACCTCATTCAGAATCTCCTGACCACGGTGGGCTGCACGGTTGAACACATCTATATCCACACCCTTGACGACAGCGTATTCATCGCCTCGATTCAACTTCGAGACGCCTCGGAAACCACTCATCAAGTAGATTCTCGGCCATCCGATGCGATCGCCCTGGCGTTACGGGCCAGGGTCGATGTTCTCGTCGATCCCTCGGTCCTTGAGCGAGCGGTCATTGGTGAGTCTTCAACCGAAGAAACGCTGCGCTCAATCCTCGAAAGGATGCGGCCCGAAGATATGGGTGAGTACGAGATGTGACCGTCGTCGTGAGGCAACATATCACTCGACAACCGTCGCGCCTCGCGACGACATCCGGTCCGATATGCATGCGATTGATTGACACCTCATTCGTCGCCCCCCTATAGTTGCCCAGCCGCAATGACCTCATCTCAGGCGGTCGAGGGTCGGAGACGCCATGAAAATCGCGATCACCAATCAAAAGGGCGGAGTCGGGAAAACCACGACTGCGATCAATCTCGCTGCCGGCATCGCCCAAAAAGGCCTGCGAACCCTCCTCGTCGACCTCGACCCTCAGGCCAACTCGACGATGTCTAACGTCGATCTCGACGCTATCAACGGCAACATGTACGACGTCCTCTCTGGCAACAGGCCGCTCAAGGAAATCATCATCCAGGGCGCCTATGACAATCTCTGGATCGCGCCCTCTCGAATCGCGATGGCAAAGCTCGATGTTCGACTGGTTGGAGAGCTCGACGCACCCTACCGTCTCAAGGACGCCATCAACACCGTGACACGGAAGTTCGACGCCGTCATCATCGATACCCCGCCGACACTCGGCCTCCTAACCGTCAACGCGTTGGTCGCGGCCAGCCATGTCCTGATTCCGATTCAGGCTTCGTACTTTGCGCTCGAGGGTACGGACGATCTTCTCGAAACAATCGACAAGATCAAGGCGCGTCCCAACACTCAGCTTCGGATGCTCGGGGTCCTGATCACCATGTTCGATCGCCGCACGATTCTCGCCAAACAGGTCCGGCAGGAAATTCTCAAGGTCTTCGGCGATCATGTCTTCGCCACATACATCACCAAGAGTGTGCGTCTGGAAGAATCACCGGCTCACCGATCCAGCATCTTCGAGCACGCTCCGTCTTCCAGCGGCGCCTACGAGTATTACAGACTCTGCGAGGAGGTCCTCCAGCGTGTCGGCTCGAAGTAAATCCAAGGCAGGACTCCCGCCCGACCGTCGCATGCGTCATGATCGCCATTTTGTCGACGAGCTCGCGCAACGGATGGGGGAGGGAATCGGTCAAATGGTGCGCATTACCGCAATCACCGCGAATCAGGACCAACCACGTTCCAGTCTCGGCGACCTCGACGACCTGGAATCTTCCATCGAGGCTCATGGAGTTCTCGAGCCGCTCCTGATTCGCCCCCTCGGCGGCGGCCGATATGGCCTCATTTCCGGAGAACGCCGCTTCCACGCCGCCATGGCCGTCGGCCTCGCCGAAGTTCCCTGCATCGAGCTGAGAGTGGATGACCGCCAAGCCCTCGAAATCGCCCTTATCGAGAACCTCCAACGCAAGGACCTCTCAGCCTTCGAGGAGGCCGACGGTTATCGCACATTGATCGCAAAATACAACTACACCCACGAACAGGTAGCCCAGGCCGTCGGTCGTTCGCGTGTCACCGTCACCGAAACCCTCCGTCTTCTCCAGATCCCCGATTCCATTCGCGACCTTTGTCGGCATGCCGACATCACCGCCAAGGGAATTCTTCTTGAAATCGCCAAAGCATCCGACCTCGAGACGATGGCGCGCCTGATTCGGGAAATCGTCGAGAATCGTCTCGATCGCGCTGCGATTCGCCAACGTCGAGCCCAACTCGACCACCTGGGCACGCAGAACGACGCGCCGCCATCCGCCCACGTTCGCCGACCGTACCTGTTGCGGTTCCGCAACCCCGACAAGACATTTTCTTTGTCTCTCTCATTTCGGACCGAAACTGAACCCGAGCCACATCAGGTCATCGAGGCGCTCCGCGAAGTGATCCGCGAAATTGAAGCATCCCTCGCCGACACCGAACGCCGAACGCACTGACCTCGCGTGGGGGAGAGTTTCAAACGGAAAAACGCGCAATATGGCCTCTTCACATTGTTAAGTTTACATAATATAACTTATCGGACCTTGCATCGGCCTGCGAAATCTGTGGGAAACGCCTCCCCTGCGGAAAAGCTGTGGACGATTCGCACATGCTCGCGACCCACGCTGGTGCCAAGCGGGTATTTCAAAGCCACTCGCAGAGGGTGTAGAATTCCCCGGATGAACCATTCTCGATGCGTACCCCGGGAGCGAAACCTGTGAAGGGAATCGGCATCATCGATCGCCTGATGATTCGCGAGATTCTCCCGCCGACTGCAATGGGATTCATAACCTACACTTTCATGGTGGTGATGCGCGGAATTTTCAATCTCATTGAACAAATCCTGGTGCGTGGAGTGGCGATGAAGGATGCGCTACAGGTTCTTCTGATAACCCTCCCCCATGTCGTCGTCTTGACCATCCCCATGAGCTTTCTCTTCGGTGTTTTGCTGGCTGTGGGTCGGATGAATGCAGAGAACGAGATCGTGGCGATGCAGGCGGGAGGGATTCCAGCGCGACGGCTTCTTCATCCGATCGTGGCCCTCGGCATTATGCTGACCATTCTCAACGGCTACCTGTATCTCGTCGTCATACCCGGGTCAGGTCGCGAACTGCGGGAGCTGAAGGTGCGGCTTTTCGCCGACGCGAAGAACCTCGGCCGCATCGAACCAGGCGTCTTTCACGAGCAGCTTCCGAATGTTCTGCTGTACCTTCGGAATGCCGATGCGGACACCGGCGAGTGGCGTGACGTCCTGTTTTTCGACAGCAGCGATCCGAGCGAAGAAAGATTGACTCTCGCCAAACGCGGACGCATGGTGACCGCCGGCGTCGATGCAAAAACGACAACAGGCGAAATGCCGGAAGTGGAACAATGGATTCGCCTCGAAGACGTGGTGACCCATCAGTTTTCGCGCAGCAACCCGGAAACCTATCGCATCAATCGGACACAATCGCAACTCTTCCGCCCGGACATGGGTGGTGGCGGCAAGGTGCGGTTTCGCACCGGAATGGGCGAACGGGAAACACTCGAGCTCGTCTCTTTTCTTCGCGGGGGCAGTTTGAAAGAAGCGGATGACTCGGAGTTCGGCTTGGACGAAAGGAATATTGAGGTTGAGCGACGCCACGCCGCGGTTGAGATCAACAGACGGCTGGCGATTCCCTGCGCGAGTTTGGTCTTCGCCTTTCTGGCTCTCCCCCTCGGCGTTGGTTCACGCTCCGGAGGAAGGGGCCGAGGCTTCGTTGTTTCGGTCGGTGTTGTGCTCGTCTACTACCTCGTCGGCAACCAGGGCGAGATGATGGCCATGGAGGGCCGGGTCCCGGCCTGGCTCGGTATTTGGCTGCCCAACATCGTCTTGATGCTGGCTGCCCTCTATCTCATGACGCGCATGGGACGCTGGCTCGGTGATCGCGAAAAAGCCGAAAACCCCATCTCGCGAGTCGTGAAATCGATACGGGACTGGAGGACACGACGGCAGGAGCTGGGACGGAAGGGTCGCGCCGAGACCCCACATACTGGAAGCATCCCGATCCAGATCCAACGTCGGCGCTACGCCAGCCGTTTCCCCGCCCTCTTTGATCGCTATATCACGAAGCGTCTTCTGCCACCGATTCTGCTGGTGGTATTCAGCACAGCCCTGCTCTACGTCGTGGCTGACCTCAGCAGCAACATCGAGGATATGGCGAGGAACCGCGTCCCCGCCGGGGTGATCCTCGCGTATTACGCCAACCTCGTACCCCAGATCTTCCTCGACGTCACCCCGTTTGCTCTGATGATCGCAGTTCTGATCCTGCTCACTCTTCTCGAACGACAGCACGAGATGACGGCGCTCAAGGCGGCGGGAATCTCGCTTTTTCGGCTCACGGTGCCGATCCTCCTGGTTGCGGCGGTGTCCGCGGCTGGCCTATGGGTCCTTGGAGAGGTGGTTGTGCCAAATGCCAACCGCGAGACGCAACGGCTCCTCGATCGGATCAAGGGTCGGGAAACAACTCGAACCTACCGCGCCAGCGACCGACAGTGGCTCCTTTCACGAGATAACGAATCGTTCTACAACTTCCTGCGCTACGACGACCCCACGCACACCTTGATTCGGTTCACGATGTTCAAAGTCGACGAGAACATGAATCTGAAATTCTATTTGTTCAGCCGCAGGGTTCGGTACTACGACGGCGTTTGGGTTGCAGACTCAGGCTGGTTCCGTCAGATCTTTCCGGACGGCACTGACGAGTTCAAACGCATCACTGCACCGATGCGGCTCGAGATTCCCGAGGGACCCGATTATTTCGGCCAGGAGTACCGGCGCCCATCGGAGATGTCCGTTGCGGAGCTCGCCTCCTATATTCGTGAGCTGGTCGAATCCGGCTACAGACCCAACAAACTCATTGTGAGCTGGCACCAGAAGTTCGCCTATCCCCTATCCGCCTTTGTCATGGTGCTCCTCGCCCTGCCGTTCGGACTTAATCGCGGGGGAAGCAGGTTCACCGCCATGCAGGGAGTCGCCGTCGCGCTCACCCTCGGCATCGTGTACTTCATGTTGACCGCCCTGTTCGGGAGGCTCGGCGAGGTCGACGTATTGCCGCCGATCGTCGGCGCGTGGGCGCCCGTCGTCCTTGCCGTTCTCTTCGCGATCAACCGCCTGACGACCCTCAGAACGTGACACAGGGAAATGTCGGCATGCCGACACCAGGCGGTGCCCCTCGTCGCGTCGAACCTCCGAGCCTTCGCGGGTGCCGCGATCGATCGTTGCGATGTTTTTCATGGGGTCGAGGGCTATCGCCAGCTGGCCAACCGATGAAACCGTCTCCGCAACGGATGGAGATCGTTTTCACGCTGTGCAGGATGGTTTCGATTCATCAGTAATGCGGAGACGTTTTTTGTGTCGGGATCGCACCACACCGAGACCCCGGTGAATCCCGTGTGACCCAAAGCCGCTTCTGAAAACCCCCGCCCCGCCGAACAACCTGGAGTCGACGCCAGCTGCCAACCCCAAGCCCTCCCCTGCGCGAGGCCTTCGGTTCGAGGCCTGGTCGCCTCGGCCGCCTCAGCAGATGACAGCAGTGACCCGCCACCCGGAAGATACTCCGAAGCCAAAACGACCACTCCTCGTGCGGTGCCGAAGAGCCCGGCGTTGCCGGCGATGCCGCCGAGGAACCGCGCATTGCCGTCATCGGGAAGACCGAACCCTGTGGCCGGAAGCCATCGCTGATCGAAACCAAGATCGTCGATCAATCGTGGTTCAACCGCAGGTCGGACAGCTCCTCCTGCGAGAGATTGAGTCGCCGGATCGGGATTGAAGCCGAACTGATCTTCCAAACCAACGACCTTCAGAACGTCACGGCGGAAAAGAGACCCCAAATCCCGGTCGGAAATTCTTTCCAGCATCAGCCCGAGAATGATGAAACCGACGCAGGAATAGACGACCTGCTCACCCGGTGCTGCCTCGAAACGAATTCCCGCGAGCCTGGACACCAGCAGATCGCGACGACCCTCTGCGAGGCAATAGAGCGGCAACCATGCCGGTAGACCTGCGGTGTGTGTCAAAAGATGTTTGACCTCGAGTTCGCCCACTTCGGTTTCACGCACCTCAGTCAGCACCTCCCCGACCCGCGTCGTGAGCGCCATCGCGCGGCTGCGGAATGCGAGCACGGTCAGTGTCGTCGTCACCAGCGGTTTCGTCAGTGACGCGAGATCAAACCAGGTCTCTCCAGAGACCTCCACCCGTTCTGGAAACAAGCGTGAATACCCATGAGCCTCGACCAAGACATCCCGACCCGCCATTCCCCAAGCGGCCACCGCCCCTGGCGCGGAGCCAGCACGGATCGCCCGTCGCAGGAGCTCACGAACGTTGTGGACGCGATCAGTCATGGGTTGAGCTGTTCGACAATTTCAGGGGTGTGGGTCGGTGCTCCAAGTCGACATTGACGTAGGTGATTTCCGCTTCAGTCACCTGGGCCTCCTCCGCTCGATCCCACCGGCGGGCGGCGGTGACCATGACCCGGACGGTGATCGATGTCCTCCCGACGCGAACCAGTTCGGTGAAGAACGAGACGAGGTCGCCGACAAAGACCGGTTGCAGAAAGACGACCTCCTTCATGGCGACCGTTACCACGCGCTCCGCGCCCTGGTATCGAGCCTCCTCTGCGCCAGCCTGGTCGATGTACGAAAGGATGACCCCTCCGAAGATGGTGCCGGCCGGATTTGTGTCACGCGGCATCATCAAGACCCTCGTCTTCGGCTGGGTTCGACTATCGTCCATATTCTGGCCCTCCCAATGAATCTGAATCGAGTATATCGTCTGCTCCTACCACCCATGGTCAAAGGCACGATGGGCTTTACGGTTATACGGCTATACGGCCATTCGGCGAAACAATTGAGCTTGGCGTCGACGTTGTCACGAGCATGTGCCGCATAGCCGTGGGCGGGTGGGTGGCGGAAACCGAATAGCCGTCTGCCCTGAGGGTGGGTGGATTGGGGGACCCCGTATAGCCGCACTGCCACTACTCCTGCCTTTGACCCCGCTCCACGTTCCCCTCATAATCCTCCGATGTCCCGCTTCTCCACCTGGCTTCCCGAATTGGCCCGAAAAGAGCCCGGGAGGAGCCTCATCCTGTCCTATCAGGTCCCGGCCGGTGCGGCGCCGTTCGAGTTCGAAACGCGGGTTTCGGAAGTCCTCGATGCCTCTGATCTGACCGCCACCCGTGACCGCTTTTCGGGTTGGCGCATCATCCTGCCGTGGCAGACTCGGGTTTTCGGACTCGTGCCCCGCGACGTCGATGAAGAGCTGAGCATCCACCTCACTCAGCATCCGGATCTCTGGGAGCTGGTGGTGAGTTGCACGCCTCTCGAAACCCACGGTGCTCACGCCGCCGGTTTTGGCGGCGTCTTGTTCGCGGCAGCAGCGGTATGGATAGCAAGCGGAATCGCCGCCGGTGTGGTGCCCGCCCTGGCCACGATCCTCGCCGGCTTTCTCGTGGTCGAGGTAACCCGTCAATGGGCGCTCGATGCTCTCGAGAGGCGATTACGAGATCTGGCGGGCGAGGTGGGCGCCGCCTTGTGGCCGGGGCGACCGGCGCAGATCGTCACCCTTGACTGATCACGGTGCGTCTACTCTGCCGGCAGAGTCTCGTCCCGGACCAGCTCTTCCGGATCGGGTAGATCCTCGGCGCGCTCGAGGCCGAAGTGTACGAGAAACTCCTTCGAAGTCCGGTAGAGAAACGGCTTCCCGACCACCTTCTTTCGTCCGGCCATTCTCAGGAGCTTTCGTTCCATCAAAGTCCTGACCACGCTCGACGAGTTCGCGCCCCTGATGAAATTGATCTCGGGGAGCGTCACGGGTTGCCGGTGAGCGACGATCGCCAACACCTCGAGGGCCGCCTGCGACAGGCGCTGCCGCGCGGCGATGCCGTGATAGCTTCGCAGATATGAATCGAGGGGTGCAGGCGTGACGCAGCGCCAGCCATCGGCCACCCGCTCGAGCCTGATCCCGCTATCCGGTCTGTCCCAGGTTCCTGCTATCGAATCGAGGACCTTCTCAATCTCCTCGGCGTCGAACTCGTTTTCGTCCACAGCCTCCACCAGGGCCGCCACTGAAACCGATCCACCGGCGGTCAAAAGGATCGCTTCGATCGAGGCGGTGAGCGTCTCTCTATCCACTGTTCTCTCCGTGGTGCAGCAGTTCCTTGCTGCTCAGTTGCCGATCGCCGGGCCGCAGGTAGATCTCGGCGAATGCTCTCCTTTGCTCGGCAAACACGCCGCGCAGGCGAACAAGCTCGAGTGTCGCTACAATTACCGTCACAACCTCCTCAGGGTCGGATCGCGAGTTCAGATGCCGAAGCAGTGGCACCAACCCATCGTTCGTCACTCGCTGGTAAATATCCCTCATCTTTTCTTCCACTTTGAAGCGAAGAGGGAGAACGTGGATGGGTGGTGGATGCGACGCCTCAAAACGCCCGATAACGTCCAGGTAGGTTTGTGCAAGAAGCCGCAGGTCGACATCCTCCCAATCGAGTTCCTTTTCAGCAGGCGAATCGGTTTTCGTCGACATCTCGGGCGTCCAGAGGCAGCGTCTCACGATATCGGTGTCGTGCAGATATGATGCAAGCCCCTTGACCCTTCGGTAGGCCAGCAGGCGTTCCACGAGCTCGTCTCGTGGGTCCTCCTCGCTCTCGACCACACTGGGCAACAACATCTTCGATTTCAGGTGCAGCAGCCAGGAGGCCATCCAGAGGAATTCGCCGGCGACATCGAGGTCGAGCTCTTGCATCGCGCGGAGGTGGGTATGGTACTGGTCACAGATGCTGACGATGGGGATGTCGTAGATCGACACCTCGTTTTTCCGAATCAGATGCAGGAGCAGATCGAGAGGACCCGAAAAGATCGTCAGCTCGACCGGCGGCACGTTGGATTCCTGTTCCACTATCGTCATCATCGCGGGGGAGTATACAGTGCCCGCTCGCGGCCTCGCCCGACCCGAATTCAGATCTCAGATACCGGATGCCGGATCCTCCCTCCCCCACAAGGGTGGATTCTTCTTCCCCCCTTCTTCTGGCATCTGGCATCTGGGATCCGGGCGGGCGGGTGGCCAAGCGATGCTACACTCCCCCGCGCACCGTGGATATTGGAGGAAATCTTGGAGTATTGGGACGGCCAGATGGACCTCTTCGCAGCAAACCCTCAGCGCGAGGTGAAGGCTGGTGACAAGGTTGTTGTCTTCGATCTCGAAACTCAGCGCGCTTTCGCCGAGGTCGGCGGCCGCAGCCAGTTCCATAGGCTCGGAGTCTCGGTGGGTGTCGCCTACCGCTACGACCTCGACGAGTTCCTGGTCGTCATGGAGGAAACGATCTCAAAGCTCGTCGACCTCCTCCTCGAGGCCAGCCTGGTGGTCGGATACAACATTCGCGGTTTTGACTACGAGGTTCTCCGCGCCTACACCGAGGAGCAACTCCAGAAGCTCCCGACCCTCGATCTGATGTTCGACCTCGAGGAACGCCTCGGTTTCAGGCCCAAGCTCGATAGTGTCGTCACGGCGACCCTTGGCGAAGGAAAGATCGCGGATGGGATGCAGGCCCTTGAATGGTGGCGGCTCGGTGAAGTCGATAAAATCATCGAGTACTGTCGGGAAGACGTTCGCGTTACACGCGATCTCTATGACTTCGGCAAGCGCCATCGATGGGTTCAGGTGTCACGATTCGGCGGTAAACCGCGCAAAGTCGAGGTCGACTGGTAGGGTCGCGTCAACGATACTTGTGTTGAGAGAAATACCTATTTACATTTTATCTTTTCGAGACAGATCTGACTCATCTGATGGTGGTCGGGAAAGCCTAGCCGATTCAGGATCGAGGTCATGAAGCCGCCTGCGGGACCGAGTCCGGCGAGTGCCGTGCGGTACTCGCGTGCCGCTTCACGCGACCTCCCGAGCCCTTCGAGTACCCGCGCGAGAAGGAAACGCACCTCATCCATCTCCGGCGAAAGATAGAGTGCGGCCCGATACGCGTTCGCGGCTTTTTCCTGATCTGCGAGCTGCTCGTATGCGACACCCTCCAACGCATGCGTTACCGCACTCTCTGGGAGCTCCCGCCGGAGTGAGACGAATCCGGCGACCGCGCGGCGGTTCTGGCCGTTTTCCAGTGCTCTGATCATCGCCTCGAGACGGACATCGAACGATAGAGACGTGTCCCTATCGTGCGGCGTCGCACGAGGCATCGACACTGGCCCCACCAGGGTTGAACTCGGCGTTGGACCCCCGGTGTGATCCGCGATCACGGCATCCGTTCCGTCTTCACCGGATGTCCGCGGTAGGCGGTAGCAAAAACAGTCGCCAAGATCTCTCGCTCGTAATCTCGTTCCAAGGTGCATCAGCGACTCGCTCGGACCGAGGAATACAACGCCCTCCGGTTCGAGCACCTCCTCGACACTCTCGACCACACGCCGCTGGATTTCAGGTCGAAAATAGATCAGCACGTTTCGCAGGAAAATCACATCGAAGAGTTCGCCCGCGAGATCCAGAGGTTGTTTGACCAGATTCAGGCGCCGGTAGTCGATGCGCCCCCGAAGTTCGGCCTTGAGCTCGTAGCGGTCACCGTGGCGCACGAAATGTCGCTCGAGCGTCGTTGCGGGTACCCGACCAACAGCGCGGGGTCCGTAGACCCCTCTTTCTGCTTCGACCAGGGCCGCCTCATCGACATCGGTGGCAAGCACACTCCATTGCCATGTGCCGACCACCGGGTGATCGGCGAGCACGATGGCCAGCGTCGCGGCCTCTTCTCCGCGAGCGCAACCTGCACACCACACCTTCAGGCGCCGGTCAGTCCGCCGTCTGGCGATCTCCGAGAGAATCGTGCCCACAAGAGCCTCGAACTGGGCGTTGGCACGAAAGAGATAGGACTCTTTGATCGTGATCTTGCTGAGAATGTGCCGCCACTCCTCGGAATCCGGGTGACGACGGAGGTAGTCGACGTAGCGTTCCACTCCTGAAAATCCGCCCCGCGCCACCCTTTCTCTGACAAATGAAACCAACACATCGGTGTTTTGATCGCCGATGACGAATCCGCTTGCCGCTTCGATGAGGTGGGCGACTTCGTCGATCATTTCACTCACAGTGTGGTTCCGCTTGCCCACGCGAGCAGTCGACCGATCTGCGGTGGGGAGAGAGCGAACGCAGCGGCTCGACGATTGATCGCGGCGCGCGGCATTCCGAAGATCGCGCACGAGCCTTCGTCCTGAACCACGGTCAATACGTTCGCATTCCGTAGCTCGGACATCGCCTCGGCACCGTCCGAACCCATCCCCGACAGGAGAACCGCGGCAACCCGGCCCGGAGGCTGATCGCGCAAACTCCGGAAGAGCACTTCCACGGCGGGGCGATGACCGCAGACAGGCGCCGTCAATTCATCAAGGCGCAACGTGCCGTGACGATCCACCAACAGATGGAGGCCCGGTGGAGCGATGCGCACCTTGCCGGAGCTCAGTTGCTCGCCGTGGCGCGCGACCGCCACATCCATCCCGAGCTCAGTCGCCAACCATTCGGCAAGGACACCTTCAAAACCTTCGGCGATGTGTTGGACGAATGCAACCCCGACCTTGGTTCGTCGTCCCAGGGCGGCCAACAAATGGTACACCGCTCCCGGGCCTCCGGTGGAAGCTCCAATCGCGACGAATCGCAGCTCGCGCATGATCGCGGGAGTGATGTCCGGTACGGGCGACACTCCTCTCGCATCCCCTGAGTACGATTGGACCTGCCGCACCGCATCGGTCAGGGCCCGACCCAGGGCGTTCCACTCGGAAGGCGCCTCCGGTTTCGGAAAGACCGCGACCACGCCGAGGTTGTGAAGACTGATGGCGATCCTGGTGTTTTCTTGGTTCCCCTTGGGCGCCAGCACGAAGATCGGGATCCGCGTCCCTGTAGTGATTCGCTCGACAAGTGCGCGCCCCCGCAGGGACGGTAGGTCGAGGTCGAGAATCACCGCAGTGGGTGCCATTTCAGCCACCAGGCGGACGACCTCCCCGCCATCGTCGGCGTCGGCCACGACCTCGATCCCGGGCGCCTCCTCGAGCAAACGGCGAAGAACCGCGCGCACTGAGCGCGAACGATCGGCCAGCAGCACCTTCACCCTGCCGCTCAACGGCCTCCCCCCACACGATTGATCAGGGCCACCAGCTCGCGCACGTCAAGGCCCTGCTTGGTGAGGTACGCGTCGGCGCCGGACTCGAGGCCCGCGAGTCGGTCAGATGGACGGTCGAGCGTCGACACCACGACGATTGGGAGACCGATGTGCTCGGATTCGCGGCGCAGTCGCCGCGCCAAATCCAAACCATCGACACCGGGCATCTCGATATCGGTCACCAGACAATCCACGTGCTCTCGAGCGAGAGCGAGCATCGCATCGTCGGCTGACCCGACTCCGGTAACTGTAAATCCCGCATCCTCGAGCAACCGACGCATCATCTCCCGCGTCACCCGTGAGTCGTCAACCAAGAGGACGTGGATGGGGACTGATGGTCCGGAAACCGGAGTACGGGCCATAACAATACTCCCATCGTAGGCAGCCATGCTCTGGAGCGAGAGGACGGGCACCGGGCGTCCGCTGGCAAGCAAAGTCATGCCCTCGATGGATTCCGGCGCACCTATGACTCTGGGCAGGGGCCTCACGATCACCTCCTCCTCACCGATGATGGAATCAGCCACGAGCGCCACCGGTCTGCCACCAAAAACCATCTCCACCATGACCCCGGTATCGGACGGCAGCTCGCCGAGAATCTCAGAGAGAAATCGCGCAGCGACAACCTCACCACGAATCCGGAGCACTCGTCGATCGCCTTCAACCGCGACCAATTCCGGCACGATGCTGCGATACGCCCGAACAGGTGAGGCCGGCACCGCCACCTGATGTGTTCCGACCTGCAAAACCAGTACACGGTCACCGCGGCGTGCGACCGGCACCTCGACGTTGACCTCGGTCCCCTCGCCGACCGTCGACCGCATCCAGAGATCGCCACCGACCGACCGCACCGTTGCGGCGACGGCGTCGAGGCCGATGCCTCTTCCCGAGAGCTCGGAGGTTTCCGCGCGGGTGGTAAAGCCTGGACGGAGGAGGAGCTGCAGCGCCTCCGCGACCTCGATGGTTCGTGCCGCTTCCGGAGCTACGATCTGGCGCTCAACCGCCGTTCTCACAACCTCATCGATATCGATCCCCCGACCGTCGTCAATCACCCTGATCCGAACCCGGTCTCCCTCCTCCACCGCTTCGATCCGGATGCTCCCGACCTCCTTCTTACCCAGACTCCTCCGCTCGTTCGGGCCTTCAATCCCGTGATCCACCGAGTTCCGCACGAGATGCAGGAACGCTTCCCGAAGGGCATTGACGATCCGCCGATCGAGCTGTGCATCTCCCGCCCTCACCCTCACTTCGACCTTCTTCCCGAGCGACACCGCCAGCTCACGCGCGTGACGAGCCAGGTTTCTCAGAAAGGGTTTGAGCGGCTGCACCTGGAGGCGGAGAAGAGCGTCGAGCTGCCGGCCGCTGAGGCGACGAAAGATCCGCTGTCCGGATTCGAATTCCATCGCCGCCTGACGTAAAGAGATCGCGAGTGTCGCGAGGACCTGCCGGGGATCACGTTCTCCGACGCCACGCTCGGCCAGCGCGGCGAGCCTGAAGATCCGATCCGCAAGCCCCTCCGCTGCAACCGACACAACCCGTAAGCGCGCGCCGCGATCGGCGAGGTCGTCGATGATCTCGGAAGCGACCCGTAGCTCCTCGCGGCGCCGGAGAGCCCGGCCTGAGGTGTGGCTTTCGATCTCCGCTGGAGTGTCTGCGCCCGCTCCCGGTCCATCGCCGGCTCCGGTGAGCGATTCCAACAACGACCGCAGCTGGTCGCCGATCGACTCGAACTCACCGCGCTGTGCCGGATCGGGGCCATCGAGCAGGTCTTCCGCCCGGTGGCACGTTTCGGCAATCTCCCGCAACCCCATCATCCGGCTGGCGCCCTTGAGGGCGTGCAGCTCTCGCCGAAGCTGGATGGCTGCCTGCTCGTCCCCCTCCACGCCCGCAACGAGCTCGAGAATCCGATCGACACGCTCGCCGGCTTCTTCGAGAAAAATTACGTGCAAATCGGCGTCAGTCGTCTTCTGGTTCAGATCTTGGTCCAGTTCAACAGGTTCACGTCGACCCCGAGGGTACCGAAAACCTCGCCGTCAGCATCGCGAACCGCGATGGCAATCGTGAAGCAGGGATCGTCGGTCAACAGCGATTCGTAGATTGGCGTCACTGCCGACCGGCCGTCCCTCGAAAGCGCCTGAAACCACAGCCGATCGGCGTAGTTCTGCCCGACCGCGGCGCCCCCGGGATGCTCCCGGTTTCCAACCAGGTCACGGTTGGCGGCAAAAGAGATCATCGAACCGGCAACATCCACCAGGTAGGCGAGCTCGAGATACGGACACTCCTCAAGAAGATCCTCGAGGACACCACCGACGACCTCCAGGTTTCCAGAGTTTTCGCGCAAGCGATCCGTCCAGCCTGCGAGGTGGTGTCTGAGCGAGTGCTCCGAGTCGATTCGGAAGCTCTGGGTGAGAATTTGGATCGAGAGGGCCAACTGGTTGAGGCGTTCAGCGGCGCCGGTGTACTGACCCAAGCCTTTGGCGATGCGCTGCACAACCTCGCTCACCTCGCGCAAAGTCAGGACCACCTCGTCCGACGCGATCCCCTGCTCCTGGGTGGCAAGCGAAATCTCACGCGCCGCCCCGGCGGTTTCGGCAAGAGCGCTTTGCAGCTGCACGATGGCCTCACGAGTGTTCTTGCTGCCCTCGAGAACCTGGTGTGCCGCCTTGCTCCCCTCCTCCGTGGCCACGACCACGCCCCGTATGGATCCCGCGAATTCGTCGAGGTGGGTCCGTACGGAATCCACAGACTCGCGCGAGCGTTCGGCAAGGCGGCGGACCTCGTCCGCAACCACCGCGAAACGCTCTCCGTGCTCGCCGGCTGACGAAGCCTCAATGGCCGCATTGAGGGCGAGGATATGGGTCTCCTGCGCGATTTCCGTGATCAGATCGAGGACCCGGTAGATCTCCCTCGAGCGACTCCCGAGAGTATCGGCACGACTGGCAATGGCCTCCATATGCTGGCGCACGGCCTCGACGCCGGAAACCGCCGACTCGAGGGCTGTGGCGCCCTCGTCCCCCGCGGTTTCGGAGTGCGCGGCGAGCTCTGCTTGGATCGAGGCATTGCTCGCGATCTGGCCCGCCGTGCGGGCCAGCTCCTCGGTCGTCGCTGTAATCTCGACGACCGCTGCAGCCTGCTGGCTGGAGGCCGACGCGAGCTCCGATGAGATTTTCTGGACGGTTCCGGCGGCGGTGGCCACCTCGATCGAAGATGATTGAATCTGCTGGATCAGGGCCGCGAGCGCGCGACTCGCCGCGTCCACCGCCCTGCGCATAACATCCGGAAGAGAATCGATCGCCTCGCGCGCAGCCACCAGGTCGCCGTGCCGAAGGTCGTCGAGAGATGACGCCAGCGTTTCGCATTGCTTATCGTAGTTGTTTTGAAGGGCCCGGGCGTCCCTCAACTTGCGGCGCGTAGGGAGATGAACCAACAGCGTGTAGGCGACGGTCGCGAAAAGGCCGATCACCAGAAAAGCGTGAAGAAACCAGCTCTCTCCTGTGTCGTCGACGGTCGTCTCGAGGAAGGCACCGCCCACCAACACGACCACCACCATCAGACCCGCCCCCAACCAGCCGCGGAATCCTCCCACACTCCATTTTTCAGCCATTCATCGCCCCCGGATCTTCCGTCTTCTCGCCGAGAAGTTGTCCCGTGTTCACGACCTTCACAGTTCCGCCATCGATCTCGACCGTATCAGCCACGAGGGCTGAACCAGGGCCCAGGACAATCCCTTCGGGCAGCTCCAAGACCTGCAGAACTTCATCGACGGCCAGCCCCAGAACGGATCGCCTGCGTCTCCGCCCTCTCCCCAGAATGACCATCGCCTGACGGCGAGCACTTGGGGCTCCGCCCTCGACCAAGGTATGGAGATCGAGCACAGGCAGCGGATCACCACCATACTGGGCGAGGCCGATGAAATGGGACCGTGATCCGGGCACCGCGTAGCAACGCAGGTGCCGCACCACCCGGACCACGTCCGAGGCGGGAAAAGCGCACCTCACGCTTCCCGTGCGGACGAGCACGAAGCGCCGATGTCCCTCCGCTCGAATGATTTCCCGATCCATAGCGATCAGAATATCACCCGGCGTCAGATTCCAGATGCCGAATCCCAGATCCGCTCACCCTCACGGAGCCGCGACTATCTTTTGCCCTCATCTGGTATCCGGCATCCTCCAACCCTCCGCCAACCTCCGACCATTCGAGCTGCGAACCGCGCGCGCTGTGAGGAATGAGGAATACGCTCATCATCACTACCCATCCCAGCGTCACCGCCAGCCTCGTCGGAGCCCGTCGCCACGCAAGAACTGTGGCAGGCAGCCAGGCTAGAAAAGCAATCAGGGTCTTGTTGTCCGTGAGGTCGTGGCCAAACGGCCAGCCGGTCCAATACGCCCCAAAAGCAAAACGTTGGACAGTTGGACCGAGGATCAGCCCGCCGACCACCAACAGCACCATCGAGACAAGCACCAAACCGCGGGCCGGTGGCCCTCCCGGACGGAGGACCTCAAAGAGTGCCCGCGAAGACACCAACATGCTGAGAAACATTGCCACGATGTGAGGTATCAACACACACGCCGGGACTTCGCCACGATACCGCGCAACCACGGTCTCAGTTGCCGGAATCGACTGCACCGCACCAGCGGTCTCGATCAGGATTCGATACTCGACCTTGCCGGCCGCCGGTTGTCGTGGAATCCGCGCCTCAAGCCGCCCATCGGCGTTCGCCGTCATCGCCTGTCGTCGGTAGGGCTCTTCGGTCGGAAAGCGCCGCCACTCGAGGATCGCCTGGGTTGCGGCCGCTGGCGCAGGGATGGCGACTGTCAGCGTCCCCCGGCCCTCGTCCGAGCGCGGCAGCTTATAGCGAATCGACACGCCGTTGGCGAAAGCAGCTGTTCCTCCCAGCGGGTAGCTGGGACCGGTCATGCGCTGAAAGACGGCGAGCACGACTGTGACCGCGAACGCCGCAACCCACAGTGCCACGGAGGACCCGCGAGAGCCCATCGTTCGCCCGGCTCAGCCCTTCTCAGCCCTTGTCGACAGCCTTGGCCACCATCTCTTCGATGGTCCCTGGCTCGACCTCCTCGAGGTCGTATCTGACGTTGGCGATCGGCTTGTTGACCGTAATGATCCGTTTCAAGTCGATCGGTGTGCCTTCCACCACAACGTCCGCGTCGGTCGCGTTGATGGTGTCCTCGAGATCCTTGACCTGTTGGTCACCGTAACCCATGGCCGGCAGAATCCGCGCCGCGTTGGGGTACTTTTCGTAGGTCTCCTTGATTGTGCCGACAGCGTTCGGGCGTGCATCGACGATTTCCACCGCGCCGGCCTGCTTGGCTGCAAACCATCCCGCGCCGTACGTCATACCACCATGCGTGAGCGTCGGTCCGTCTTCGACGACCAGCGCGCGCTTGCCCGCAATCAGGTCGGGTTCGTCCACGGTAATGACCGAGCGGCACTTGATGGTCCGCGCCGCGGGATTGACCTCGCGGCACGTGTCGATCACCTGCTCGACCTTGACCGGATCAGCGGTGTCCACCTTGTTGACGATCAGGAGATGCGAAATTCGCAGGTTGGTTTCACCCGGGTAGTAGGACAGCTCATGCCCGGCCCGATGCGGATCGACGAGCGTGATGTGGAGGTCCGGGTGATAGAAGGGCGTGTCGTTATTGCCGCCATCCCAGAGGATGACATCGGCTTCCTTTTCGGCCTCGCGGACGATCATCTCGTAGTCGACGCCGGCGTAGACGACAAAACCGTTGTCGATGTGAGGTTCGTACTCCTCACGCTCCTCGATCGTGCAACGATGTCGGTCGAGGTCCTCATACGTTTCGAAGCGCTGGCATGCCTGTTTGGCAAGGTCGCCGTAGGGCATCGGGTGACGGATCGCGACCACTCGCTTGCCCATCTTCTTGAGGATTCGAGACACATAGCGCGTGGTTTGCGATTTGCCGACGCCGGTGCGAACCGCAGTAATCGCGATAACCGGTTTGGTCGACTCGATCATCGTCTTGGTGGCCGAGCAGATGCCGAAATGCGGCCCCCATCCGATCACCTGGGAGCCCTTGTGCATCACGTAGGTGTGGGGAACGTCGGAGTAGCTGAACCACACCTCATCGACAGCGTTTTCCTTGATCACCTTTTCGAGATCAGCTTCGGGAAGGATCGGGATGCCGTTGGGGTAGAGCGAACCGGCGAGCGCGGTCGGGTAGGTCCGGTCCTCGATGTCCGGGATCTGAGTGGCGGTGAACGCTACCACGTCGTAGTCCTCGTTATCGCGAAACAGACAGTTGAAATTGTGGAAATCACGGCCAGCCGCACCCATGATAACGACCTTCGTCCGTGCCATGAGTTGCCTCCTTGGGGGAACCGTCGTGCCCGACGGTCGAGCCGCCGGGTAAAGCTGAACCGGCGACGGAACGCATTCTACCACCCGCCCACCCAGTAATCAGTACCGACCCGTCCGCCCAGTAACCAGTAGTCAGTCTGTGAGTCTGTGAGTCTGTGGGGTCGCGCGCGTGGGACTGGTTGACGGTCACTGCTCACTGATTACTTGCGCTTACTCCCACTCGATCGTGCCAGGAGGCTTGGACGTCACATCGTACACAACGCGATTGATCCCCGCAACCTCGTTCACCACGCGCCGCGCAATACGGTCAAGCACCTCCGGAGGGAAGCGATACCAATCGGCCGTCATGAAGTCGGTTGTGGTCACCGCGCGCAGGGCGAGCACGTTTTCATAGGTCCGCGAGTCTCCCATCACGCCAACGCTCTTGACCGGCAGGAGAACGCACAACGCCTGTGAGATCTCGTCGTAGAGTCCTGCAGACCGGATCTCTTCAATGACGATAGCGTCGGCCGCCTGCAACGTCCGGACACGACCCGGTTCGATCGCGCCCAGAATCCTCACCGCCAGCCCAGGCCCCGGGAAGGGGTGGCGCCACACGAAGTCATGCGGGAGGCCAAGCTCCTCCCCTACCCTGCGCACCTCGTCCTTGAACAGATCACGCAACGGTTCCACCAGATCGAGACCGAGCCGGTCGGGCAGCCCTCCGACGTTGTGGTGGGTCTTAATGACCGCGGCGGTTCCGCGGACTCCGGATGACTCGATAACGTCCGGATACAGGGTCCCCTGGGCGAGATACCGCGCGTCGGAAAATCGCGCGGCCTCGGCCTCGAACACTTCCACGAACTCGCGGCCGATGATCTTGCGCTTCTCCTCGGGGTCCCCGACGCCGGCAAGGGCATTGAAGAAGCGCTCGGAAGCGTCCACCCGATCGAGGTGGAGACCGAAGTCGGCAAAACTCCTTTCCACCGCATCGCCCTCATCCTTCCGTAACAGACCGGTATCGACAAAAATCGGCACCACGCGGTCGCCGATAGCCTCGCGAAGCAGAACCGCGGTCACCGATGAGTCGACGCCTCCCGAAACTCCGCAGATCACCTTGCCTTCGGCGACCTTCGTTTCGAGCTCTGCGACCAGATCGTGCCGGATCGCGGCCGGGTTCCAGTCGCGCTTGGCCCCAGCGAGGGTGATGAAATGCTCCAACATGGTCGTTCCGTGCGGAGTGTGTCGAACCTCCGGATGAAACTGAAGGCCGACGAACCTGCGCGCGCGATCGAACATTGCCGCCACCTTGGTGGTGACGGTTTGTGCGAGGACTTCGAACCCTTCCGGCATCCTTTCAACGAGATCGCCGTGACTCATCCACACCCGTTGTTGGCGCGGTGTACCATCAAAAAACGAATCCTGTTGAACGACCTCGAGCTCCGCGAGACCGTATTCGCGCCGTGCCGACGAGCGCACATCGCCCCCCAGATCGCGGGCCATGAGGTGGAGGCCGTAGCAGATACCGAGCACCGGGATTCCGAGCTCGAAGACGGCAGGGTCCACTTGCGGCGCACCTTCCTCGAAGACGCTCGCCGGTCCCCCGGAAAGGACAATCGCGATCGGCGCGGCACCTCGGATGTGTTCTCCGCTGAGATCCCCCCGTTCGATCACCGTCTTCACGCCGAGCTCGCGTAATCGACGGGCGATGAGCTGGGTGTACTGCGATCCAAAATCGAGGATGAGGATGATTTCGTGCTGCATCGAATCTCCGTCGGAGCTGGAGGATACCAGAAGCGATCAGCTATCGGCTGTCAGCGATCAGCTCCGAGAAGACCGACTTCACTCTCTGGGTTGTCGGGGTCTGCTCAGACTCCTCCGGCCTCTTTGTGCCTGCGATGAGCTGAGGGCCGAGAGCTGATTGCTGACGGCATGCGGATCAGTGATCCACATACCCTCTGGGTGCCCTGATCTCGAGGTTCTCGCCGGCCACGCCAACCCTCACCTTGTGCCAGCGCCCGTCGTTCCGCCTGTTGTTCGGGTAATAGCCCAGCACGTACTGCTCGCGAAGCTCCTTCAGGATGTCGATGAACACCGGTCGGATCTGCTCCAGAGCAGCAACCTCGAGTATCCGGCCTCCGCTCTCGTCTACCATCTGGGTCAGCAATTCGAGTTGATTACGGTACTGAGCCGCGTCCTTCCAGGCAGAGGTCATGTTGATGCCCGCATCCGCCATTTGCCTCTCGTTACCGCCCGAAATGCGGATCCAATAGACCAGCGCGTTGCTCTTGCGCGCGACGTCAAAGACCTGAGGCATACGCAACACGCTGTGTGTGTCGACACCGTCCGAGAGCAGAATCATCACCCGTCTCCCCTGGCGTTGAGCGATGAGCTCCAAGGCGACGAAGAGGTGGTCCTGAAGGGCCGTTCCTCCGCGCGCCTCTGTTCTGCCGAGCCCCGCCGTCAGGACCTCCTTGGAGTCGGTGATTGGGGTCGTGCTGAGGAGCTGGTCCGAAAAAACCATCACCTGGGCCTGATCGAGCTCTTGCATGCCATGGATGAACGACGCTGCGCCAGCAACCGCCGATTCGATTTTTTCTCCGAACATCGAAGCGCTCGCATCAATCAGGAGGACGGCGGTGAACGGAATATCACCACGGGCGAAAGTCACCAACTCCTGAGGCTCGCCCTCATCGCTCACGGTGAAGTCTTCCTGCTCGACATCCAGCACTCGTTCGCCGCCGCGAGCGACCGAAACGTAGAGTTGTTGGAGTTCGACCTCGTAATCGGCAGATATGGGCATTGGTTGCGTGTTCACGGAGTCCGTGGCGCGATTCCCTTCGACGTCCCGAGCGACCACCGAAAATCGATGCGGTTCATTTTTCTCACCCAGATCGACATGCATGCGAAAGGGCTCCATCGACAGGGTGCCGATTGGCCGTCCGTCCAGCTGGAACTCGAGCTCAGCGATGTCGGCGCGCGACACGACCTCGACAACGACATCGAGCTCGCCGATGACCGGACTCCCGTCCTTGGGTTCAACGATAGAGACCCAGATCTCCTGCGCGCCCAACGGCAACGCTGACAGCAGTACCGTGCCCAAGACCAAGAGGAAAGACCTCAATGCGCCCCCCCCTGTGTAGCCAGCGCCGCCTTGAGGGCGGGCACCGCCTCCGAGGCCCGTCGATTGAGGTGGGATTGCGACGCCCTGACGCCCAGTGCCGGCCACTCCGCGTAGCGTGCACGTGGTGACACTCCTCTGCCCGCAGGCGGAAGGTCGTTGAGCACTTTGACGGCTTCGTCGTGACGGTCCGAATTCTCGAGTATTGCGGCGAGCAGGATCCACAGCCGTTGATCGTCGGGCAGGAGATCGAGAGCTGCCCGGACTTCGCGTTCCGCCACCGGCAGGAGCTTCCTTTGGTCGGCGCTCTGCCGGACCAACTCCTCTGCAGCAACGGCTTCGACCCAGGGCTCCGCTCCCGTCCCCAGCAGGCCCCTGAGAAGCTCCTCACCCGCCTCGTCCCGCCCGGTGCGGATCAGGTTGACCGCAAGACGCAGCCGCCCCTCGTCGAAGTCCGGGTGGGTATCGACAAGGGTCTGGTAGACCGCCGCCGCTTCGAGATATGTGGAATCCCGCTCGAGGCTGAAACCGAGTGACAGTAAGGCGGGACGATACCCGCGATCGAGGCGCAGGGCACGCTCGAGCAGGTCTCGGGCTGCGCTCGACGCGCCGCTCTGCGCAAGATCAGAAGCGAAATTTACCATCAGTCCTTCCGAGAAACCGTAATACGGTTTCATGCGCCCGAGATCTTCGGCAAAGGTGATCGCCATTTTTCGAGCGTGGGCGGCGAGAAGTCCCTCGTGCCGAGCGGAATAGCCCCGATAGAGGTCCCGGTGCAGTAACGCCAACGGCATCAGGCAGGTCGGGTCGACCTTTGCCAGGTCCCGCGCCTCGGCGAGTTCCGCCTCACTCAGAGTCAACAGAGAGGTTCTCGAATTGGCGGCGATCGTGCGGAGTTCCAGTTCGGCCACCTGACGACGTGCCGCCACCGCGTCACCCTCGCCGAGAGGCCGCAGCGCCCGGCGGTAGGCGGTTTGGAGGTCCTTTTTGTCGAGCTTCTGCCTCTTTTCCGAACCTTCAACAGCGGCGCTCGCGCCCGTAACAATTGCCGGATCTCCGACGCCCGCCCATCCCCGAGTCTCCCCCTCGCCCACCACGGTCAACCGTAGAGCCCGCCGGAGCACCTCGCGGGCGTTCTCGTCCGTCAGCGTCACGACGAGGCTGTACTCGCCCGGCGGCAGATCAATGGGAGTGAGGTCGATCCGTCGGAACTGAAAATCGCCGACCGCGGGACCGGCGAAGTGGACCAGGGGCTCGGATACGGTCCGCCCGATTTGGTTGAGGATTCGAATCTCCACCACCGATTTTTCGTCCCAACCATAACCCCCGAGGTAAAGCTCGGACGGTTGGTTCTCTACCAACGCCGGCTTGGCGGCGGGCAGCACACCGGCCCCGTTTTCAACTGCAAAGGCGACCCGTTCGCCGTGCTGCCATACAACTGTCCACTCGGTCCCAGGGTCCGGAAACAAGGGCGGCAGGAGTCGCGGCGACCGGTCGTCGGCGGCGGGAACATTAACGATGTTCCACGACATGAAATATCTGCTGGTCCCGTTGTTCTGGACCATGACTCTGAGCGTGTAATCGCCCGGATCCAGCGCGAATCGGCCCACGAACTTCAAGCCCGAACCGAGGATGCGATCACGATAGGATTCGGCGTCCAATACCAAACCCTGAGCAATGTAGTCGACCACCCGTCCGTCGCCGTCGACCACATAGGCGTAGATGCCGAAAGCCATCCGGCGCGCACTGCTTCCGGTGAGCAGGCCGCCGCCATCGACCTCGATCACGAACGGCACCTCGACAGCGCCGGTTTCATCGCGACCTGAAAGCGACCAGATCAGCGCGCCATCGACGTCACCGCCCGCCTGCCCGGAGAGCAACAGGCCCCCGGTGCTCGCCTTCACAGCGCCGATATCGATCGCCTCGAGCGCTGCCAATTGGGTCTCCCGAGGTTCAGCTGCGAAAAACCCGGCTTGTCCGACGCCGGCGATCACGAGGCCGGACGCAAGCGCGCAAAGGAGCGGGCGGAGGACGCGGCCTCGGTGCGGTGACGCCTGTCGACGCGGAAGAACGACCATCAACCGCTCGTACCCGCGGTATCGCCGACCTCGACCTCGAAGAACGTCACGGATTCGGACCGTGCGACCTCATCTCTCAGCCCAACAGCAATCCTTTGCCTTCCCGGGCGCACTGCGAGGCGCAAGGTGAAGCCGGCGCTTTGGCCGAGCGCGCCGGCGAGACGATCATTTGGAACCACGATCGGATATTCGCGGTGGACCGTAGGTGAGAGGTCCCCCCGTTGATCTCGCACCGTCAGGTAGATCGAAATCCGGCCATTATGGTCATCTACTGACGGAATCAACACCAACTGTCCGATTGGCACCGTAATGATCACCGGAACAAGGAATGTCCCGTCATCTCGCTTGACGATCTCGCCGTTCGTCGCGATTGTAATTCCGAGCGGATTGTCGGCAACACCGTGTATCGCTGCGGCCAACGTCTTGTTGTTGATCCGATCGTCCAGAGGGACATCCAAATAGCCCTCACGATGCCGAAGGCTGACGCCGTCCCGGTCGACCCTGACATTGAGCCGGTGGTATTTGCCGTCGCCCAGGTGCTGCGGTTCGAAAGCCAAGGAGTAGTAGCTCGCCAGCTCTTGTGACACCTCGTTGAGCTGGCCTGCAAGAGCGGCCGAGTTGACCAACGGCCGACCGCCGGTCGTCCCGGCCACGTTCGCCATGAGGACCTCGGCGCTCATCCCCTGATCAACGGCAAGCCTATCCTCGTCCATCAGTCGCGTCTCAGCCGACATGGCGCGAGCGATCCCGGCACCCGCGCCCGACAAGGTGTAGAAGCTCACCCGGTTCCCGTTGGCAAATCGCGCGAGTTCGTCGAACTCGTTGCTGAGATCATTGCGCGAAGCCTGCAGAAAGGCGCGTTGAGCGTCGATCCTGAAGGCCGGGACGTCGCCAAAAACCTGACCCCATGCACGGTACAACGCCTCTCCGGGCCGCGCCTCCACGCCATCGGTCACGAGGAGGATCGCTTTGCGGCCGCTGAGACCGGACAACGAGCTGATGATCCGCTTTTCGTTTTCAATGCTGGTTCGCGTCCGATGAACCGTTTGTTCGGCATATGCCTCGATCGACTGCCAGATGGATCTGCCCGATTGTTCGAGGACCTCCGTCGCTTGATCGCCGCTCATCGCTCCCATCGCGGCCCCGTTCTCGATTTCGCGCAGAATCATCGTCTCGTCGATCTGGCGAGAGAGCGAGGCGGCGTCTCGCATCGCGTCGAGCGCAGCCACCACTTCATCGGTCTCCTCGGTAAACGGCTGCTCGACGATGTTCCGCCCGTCGTACCGGACCAGCATCACCCGCAAGTGGGGCGGTAGCTCGGCGGAAAGAAAAGCTCGCAAATGCTCGACTGCAGCTTGTCGCCGCCCGCGGCTGAGATTCGTGTCGTCGAAGTAGATCACCAGATACAAATCCTGGTTCGGTGCGGGTTCGACGAAACCGGCGTCCGGCGGTTCTTCTTCTGGTTCCGAAACGGTATCCGACATGCCCGGGGAGGCGTAGAAGTGCGAGATCTCCACCTTTTCCCCGTCCTCGAAAACCTCGAAGTCCCCGAGGGTCAACCCCGGCACCGGCCGCCCACTGCGGTCAAACGCGTAGACCTCGACACTGACCAGAGGCACTTCCACCGGCGCAAAGAACATCGCCTGTGGCTGATCGGTATCTTGAGCGATGGCCCACGAGGTTGCCATAACAGCAGCCATGACAACGCCCACACTCCGATGCGAAATCTTTGCCATGCGTCTCCTCGCTCTACTCCGAATGTCACCGCTCGCTCGATAACGGACATCCGATTTTACGAGGGTACTACGGTTCTCGTCTTCGATTGTTTAGTTTCAGGATTTCGAATTGAGGTCACCACAACCAGGCATCGGCTATGCGACAGCCACGCCCCGTGATACCCAGGAGGATCCCCAGCGCCCAATCGACGCTGATTTGACCTGCTCACTCTGTACGGCTACGATCCGCGTTGGTAAGACTCGCGCCGAAGGATCTAACATGGCCGATCAATTCATGCCGGTCCTCATCGCCCTGGTCGTCGCAGCGGGGTTTGCGGCGATATTGCTCGGCACCGCGGCTCTCCTCGGCCAACGGGCCCGGCAACGCACAACAGCCAAACGGCAAAGCTACGAGTCCGGCGTTCCCATCATCGACCGCGCGCACAAACGAATTTCAGTCAAGTTCTATCTCGTTGCTCTGGTCTTTGTCGTGCTCGACATTGAGGTCGCCTTTCTCTACCCCTGGGCGATCAACTACCGGTCGGTGGTGGGTCACGGTTCGCTGACGGCGCTGTGGGAGATTGTGGCTTTTCTCGCACTCCTCTTCCTTGTCTATCTCTACCTGTGGCGAAAGGGGATCTTCGACTGGGGGCGTCGCCAGCGGACCGCGCTTGACAAGGGTCGTGGCGCGTGACGGATAGCACGACCTCGCCGCTTGTTGTTGCGTCCGAGGAAGAGGTTGCCGACGTCACCTTTGATCGCTCGATGGAGGCGCAGATCAGGGGGATTCTCAAACGCTATCCGGATCAGGGTGCCGCCCTCCTGCCGGTTCTGTGGCTGTGCCAGGATCGGTGGGGTTGGATCTCACCCGGTATCATGGAGGCTGTCGCCAAGCGGCTCGATCTCGCGCCGGCCTTCGTTGAGGGCGTGGTCACTTTTTACACCATGTACCGACGTCGGCCGCCAGGGAAATACCTGCTCCAGGTTTGCACAACGCTTTCGTGCCAGCTCTGCGGCACCTCGGAGCTTGTCGAACACCTCAAACACAAGCTCGACATCGACTTTGGCGAAACGACCGCCGACGGCCTCTTCAGCCTCTCCGACGTGCAGTGTCTCGGGGCATGTGGCGAGGCGCCCGTCATCCAGATCAACAACGACTACCACACCGATCTCACCATCGAGAAGCTGGACGCACTTCTTGACCGGTTGGCTGGCCGATGACCGACCCAATCCTCCTCCGCGCGCGCGGCCTCAAGAACTCACGTTCGATTTCCACTTACCTCGGGCTGGGGGGCTACTCAGCACTCGACAAGGCGCTGTCGATGACTCCGGGAGAGGTGATCGCCGAAGTCAAGGCATCGGGGGTTCGCGGACGCGGCGGCGCCGGTTTCCCGGCCGGCGTTAAATGGAGTTTCGTCCCCAGAGACACGGCCAGACCGAAATACATGATCTGTAACGCCGACGAATCGGAGCCCGGAACATTCAAGGATCGTGAGCTGATTCTCTGCGACCCCCACATGGTCCTCGAGGGCGTCGCGATCGCGTCCTATGCCATCGGCGCGGACTCAGCCTACATCTACATCCGCGGCGAGTTCGTCGACGAGGCCCAGATACTGGCCAAGGCGATCGCCGAAGCCAGGCGGAAGGGGTACCTCGGCCAGGATATCCTCGGCCGCGGCTATGACCTCGAGGTTCATATTCACCGCGGTGCGGGCGCCTACATCTGCGGCGAAGAAACCGCTCTCATCGAGTCGATCGAGGGCAAGCGGGGTCTGCCGCGTCTCAAACCACCCTTTCCGGCAGTGGTCGGCCTCTTCGGTTGTCCGACCGTGGTCAACAACGTCGAGACCCTGGCCTGCGTGCCGCACATTATCGAGCGTGGCGGCGCCTGGTTCGCCGGTATCGGTACCGAACGCAGCACCGGACCCAAGCTATTCTGCGTTTCCGGCCACGTCGAGCGTCCGGGCGTTCACGAAGCGCCAATGGGCGTCACGTTCCGAGAGATCATCGACGACCTCTGCGGTGGCGTGCGAGGCGGCCGAAAGCTCAAGGCGTTCATTCCAGGCGGTTCGTCCGCGCCCATCATGCCCGCCGACAAAGTCGATACACCCGCCGATTTCGAGTCGGTTGCTCAGGCCGGTTCGATGCTCGGATCGGGCGGCATCATCGTGATGGACGAAACGGTCGATATGGTGTGGGCGCTCGAAAACCTGCTGGTCTTCTATGCCCACGAGTCCTGCGGACAGTGCACCCCCTGTCGTGAGGGATCGGACTGGGCGGTCGACATTGTCCGCCG
>Ga0307423_1000019_pt1 | contig 84469 bp, 78 predicted proteins | sample SalMarWE160310MG_FD_202154 | JGI IMG/M metagenome (GOLD analysis project Ga0307423, IMG submission 202154) | Salt marsh sediment microbial communities from the Plum Island Ecosystem LTER, Massachusetts, United States - WE1603-10 | ecosystem: Environmental > Aquatic > Marine > Intertidal zone >...
GGCAGCGGTGTGTGCATTTTGCGAAATCGAGAAGGCGACGCACCTCCTGGGCCTCCCAACCGGGCTCGTCGAAGGGGAGCGAGCGTGGCTGAATCACGTCGTTCATTCCGTTGGTGGTATCGTGTCCTACCCGTTGTCATCCCTGTTTCGGTATCGAGTGGGAATAGGTGCGGACACGTTGGTTCATTCACCCCAGAATGACCCAGAGCACTCTGGGAGCTCTGGTGAGCGCGAAGGTCGTGGATAATTCGTTTCCTATCAATCGTTTAATGGCTGACAAAACGGTGAAGCGAACCCCAACTTACGGCGAGTACATACCATGTCGGCCTGAAGGCCGCCAGCAATGTGCTCGCCCCGTCCGGCCGAAGGGCCGGAACGTTGGGTCCGCTTACCGTTGGCGTTTGCCAGCTCCTCTGCGCATACGATGCACCCGATCCTTTAATCAGGATGCACCCGGCAACCTCAGAGAGAGCGGGATGAGACATTCGGCAGTTCAACCTTGAGCCAAAAGAGCAAATTTCGCGTGGTATTGACCAACACTCTTTTATTCGGATTCCTGTTTGGTCTCGTCACCCTCAACAAAGAACTTCTGCGACCTTCGTTGAGTCACATGCCCTTGATGACGCCTGTTACAGGGAGTTTCCCAAACTTCATAGCGGCGTACATCATAGGCCTCTTTTTCGTCAACGGGGTTGTCACGATGGAACCGAGGCACAGTCGTCTGCTCGTCTATCTGGGTTCGCTGCTCGCATTTGCACTATTGACTGTTGAAGAAGTGAACCCAATGTGGGGGGCGAGCACATGTTATGACGTGCTGGATATCATAGCAACCGGAGCAGGCTCGCTACTGGCGATCGTCACCTATGAACTGATCGTCATCAAGCGAAAGGCGACATCAACGACCGCCAAGAGGGAGTCATGAAAGCCTCACTTTCACAGAAGCGTACACAAACCCCTGCGGGGTACGGTCCGCTGAACTCGAAACGTTAGGAGAGCCAGCGGTTACTATGAGGATTCTGTGCTATTGAAGGTTCTCTCCGTGGGTGGATTCCTCATGATGGCGAGCGGCATAGCCGCGTTGATCGTCACAAAGACCATCGTGTCTACGTTCCTTCCTGCCATCGTCGCCCAAGTCGCTGCGTTCGCCCTCATGCTTTGGGCGCGCCGCACATTCGGCAGGCGGAGCTTTCATTTGAGCGCTGATCCCACCGATGGTGGACTGGTCACAACGGGACCGTATCGATTCGTTCGTCACCCAATCTACACGGCGGTATGCATCTTCGTCTGGGCGGCACTTCTTGGATCACCATCGATCCAGACTCTCCTCTTTGCCGTGCTCGTTACGATCGGCGCGGTCATTCGAATATTTTGTGAGGAACATTCGCTCGTACGACGGTATCCGGAATACAAGAGCTACTCCCGCAAGACGAAACGAATGATTCCTTTTGTGTTCTGATCCGTGCAATGGAAACTCGAGAATGGTGCCTAACATCTCGTTCCAGCGGACCGTTAGGTGGCCAATGAGCGTCTTTGATGGCTAGCCGGAACCTGATCCGTTGGCTCGACTTGCTGTTGATGCGGCCTCTCAGACATGTTGTCGAGCGACCCTCAAGGGCGCTGAAACACTTCATCAGGCCGGGCATGACAGCACTTGAGGTTGGTTGTGGGGATGGCCTTTACAGCCTCGCCATGGCACAGCTTGTGGGATCTCGCGGCCGAGTCGTTTCCGTTGATGTGAAGCCCGAGACCATTCAGAGGTTTGAACGGCGCCTGGCCCGATCTCGGTTTCTCACGCGGATAGAACCTAGGCTCTGCACGGAGCAGAACCTGGCGATCGAGGACCTTGAAGGGCAGTTCGATTTCGTCCTTGCTGTGTATGTACTTCACCATGCGTCGGACCCTGCCCGGCTGATGGCAAACGTGCTCCTTGCCTTGAAGCCCGGTTCACTCTTCCTCGTTCTCGAACCGCGCCATCACGCTTCGCCAGCCGAGTGCCAAGCCATTGAGTCAGCGGCGCTGGCGGTCGGCTTGACGGTAGCCGACCATCCCAAGTTTCGGCGCGACTGGGCGGTTGCGTTGGCACGTCCAAGTTCACCTGACCATGATGCCTGACACCTCATTCCAGCTGACCCTCGGGCGGCAGAGCGACTAGATTGCACGAGCGTTGTTGTGCCGGGCAGCGGGAATAATGTCGTACTCGAGCAAGTTATCGATCCCAGATTCCAGCTCGAAGTCGAACCATGCTGACAATTGACGACGTCCGCGCAGTACCGCTGTTCTCTTCTCTCGAGGAGCCCGAGCTCGAGCGCCTCGCTCGGACGTCAGCCGACCTGCACCTCGCTGCCGGGGATTGGGCCGCGCACCAGGGTGGGGACGAACGTGCGCTGTTCGCGGTTCTCTCGGGCAAGATGGAGGTCGTCAGACTGTTCGACGGGGTCGAACGCACCCTGGGCTGGCGCGTCGCCGGCACCATTTTCGGCGAACTGCCGATCGCCCTCGGCACGCCGCTCTACGGAGGATATCGGGCGTCGGAACCTTCTCGCGTCATGCGCGTGGAGATCCAGGAGTATTACGCTGTCGCGGCGGCAGCTCCCGAGATTTCCCTGAAGGTGGCCGCGCTGGCGCGTGAGCGCATTGGCGGGATGCAGGGCATCGAGGCCGAGGCGCCCACACCACGCGTGACCATGTTCGGTCACCGCTGGGACGATTGCTGCGCCGCGTTGCGCCAGTTCCTCGCGCGCAACCAGATTACCTTTGAATGGGTGACGCCCGACGTGCCCGATCTGCCGACCCGTTGGCCCGGAACCCGTCCAGCGGATGAAGAGTGCCCGGTGCTGATGCTGGCCGACGGGACGCTCCTCAGTCGACCTTCGACGCGCGACCTCGCCGGGCTCCTCGGCCTTCCAACGAGCCCGAGCCTTGCAGAATACGACACCGTCATCATCGGCGGCGGGCCGGCAGGTCTCGCGGCGGCGGTGTACGGCGCATCCGAGGGACTGCGCACCCTCGTGATAGAGCGCGAGGCACCCGGCGGCCAGGCGGGGACGTCCTCACGCATCGAGAACTATCTCGGTTTCCCCAGCGGCGTCTCGGGCGACGATCTCGCGAGCCGGGCACTCAAGCAAGCGCGGCGACTCGGGGCGGAGATTCTGGTCACGCGTTCTGTCGTTCGCATCGATCCGATAACGCGTCAGATCTATCTCGACGGCGACGATGTCGTCCAGGCACGGACCGTCGTTCTTGCAACCGGCGTCACGTGGCGCCGCCTCTCGATCGAGGGCTTCGATCGGTTTTTCGGCAAGGGCGTATTTTATGGAGCGGCACGCAGCGAAGCGAGTGCGACCCATGGGCTCGACGTCCACCTCATCGGTGCCGGAAACTCAGCCGGTCAGGCCGCAATGTACTTTGCCAATCATGCACGAATGGTGACGCTCGTCGTGCGAGGTGATTCCCTCGAAAAAAGCATGTCTCACTACCTGATTGAACAGCTCGGCGGGAAAGAGAACGTGAAGGTGAAACTCCGCTCGGAAGTGGTCGCCGCCCACGGTGACACCCACCTGACGGCAATCGACATCCTCGACAAAACGAGCGAGACGGTGCAGCGGCACGATTGTGGTGGTCTTTTTGTGTTCATTGGCGCCGACGCCGAGACCGGTTGGCTGCCAGCCGCCATCGCGCGCGATGCACGGGGATATGTCCTCACCGGTGACGACGTGGTGAAGGCCGGGCGCTGGTCGCTCAGCCGCGATCCCTACCTCCTCGAATCGAGTGTTCCCGGTGTTTTCGCCTGTGGGGATGTCAGGTTGAGCCCGGTTAAACGTGTTGCTTCAGCGGTCGGTGAAGGCAGCATGGCGATCGCTTTCGTCCACAAATTCCTGCAGCAGGACGCCCATCAGCACCTTTCGCTGCAGCGGACCGTTAGCGGCGTGCAGAACCACTGATAACTCCAGAGTGTAGATGTGACGAAAGAGAAATATCATGCCGTCGTTTTCGACTTGCTGACGGCCCTTTTGGATTCCTGGTCCCTATGGAACACGGTGGCCGGGTCAGAGGGCGTCGGCTTCGATTGGCGAACACGATACCTCCAACTGACCTATGACGCGGGTTCCTACCGTTCGTACGAGGGCATTATCAAGGAAGCCGCGCATGAGGTGGGCCTGCTGGAGGGGAGCGCTGAGGAACTCATCAGGCGTTGGGGCGAGCTTGAACCGTGGCCCGAAACAACTGAAGTTATCCGCGCCTTATTGGAAAAGGTCCCCGTGGCCGTAGTGACGAATGCTTCCGTTGCACTGGGCAATATTGCGGTCACCCGTATTGGTGTTGCAATTCCTATCGTCATCACGGCAGAAGAGGCGGGATACTACAAACCCCAGCAGCATCCCTACCGTATGGCGCTGCACAGGCTCGGATGTGAACCGGAGAGTGTACTTTTTGTCGCGGGGTCTGCCGCCGATGTGCCAGGGGCATCCGCCTTGGGGATGTCGGTCTTCTGGCACAATCGTATGCATTTGAGCCCCTTGGAGCCAGGTGTACAACCGAGGTATATTTCGGACTCTTTATGGCCAATCTTGGAATTGGTCTAAGGGACCTGTGCGGTCGGGAGAAGAAGCAGCATGCAGCTAACACCTCGTTCCAGCGGACCCTCAGATCTGCGGGGTCCGCTGATCTCGGACCGGTAGGTTTAATGCCTGGTTTCATCTTCGCTGAGGAGGACTGATGTTGCTCCATGGATCTTGTCATTGTGGTGAGGTGAGGTTTCGTGTTGAATCCCCCCATCCCTACCCTTTCAATCTCTGCTACTGCTCAATCTGTCGGAAGACTGCGGGCGGGGGAGGATATGCGATCAACCTCAGCGGGAAGTTCGACACGCTCGATGTTGAGGGAAGCGAGAATATCGCTCTCTACAGGGCAAAGATCAAGGATCCGGAAACCGGTGAAGTAACGGAGAGTCCAGCAGAGCGCCGCTTCTGCCGATTGTGCGGTAGCTCTCTCTGGGTGTGGGACCCTCGCTGGCCCGAGCTTGTACATCCGTTCGCCTCTGCGATCGATACCGATCTTCCGAAGCCACCAGAACGAACGCACCTCATGCTCGATTTCAAGGCACAATGGGTTGATGTCCGCCCCGACCCACAGGACAGTCTTTTCCGCCGCTACCCCGACGAGTCTATCGCTGACTGGCATGAGCGATTGGGTCTTGCAGAAGACACCTAACACCTCGTTCCAGCAGACCCTCACCCGTACCGGGTTGCTGACGGCCTACGGCCGTCGTGACCCGCCACCATCAGCGAGCGGCCGATGGGCAGGCCTCCACCCGCCCTAGAATCCAGCCCTCGGCCGCAGGTCGCTGCTGGGGGCGGGTGCGGTCCGCTGAACGCGGACCGTGAGGTAGTTCTGAGCTGAGAACTCCCTTCTGGTGGAATCATGACGATCGTGATTCTGCGCTCGAGAAAGAGCCATTCATGAAGCATTCTCCTTTTCAGTTCGTCACCAGGATCATCGGGCTAGGCCTGTTTGCAGCAGTGTGGTTTGCGATTGCCGGAAGGGTGACCTGGTGGCAAGGCTGGATAAGTCTGATTGCATTCATTCTATTTGCGGGGGCCCTGAATTTGCGCCTGGCCAAGGTGAACCCCGAGTTGCTGCAAGAGCGAAATCGGCCGGCGCGAGAGGCGCAGTCCTGGGATCGGGTGGTCATGAGTATGTACTCGGTACTTCTTGTCGTCCAGTTGGTCATAGCTGCCCTGGATGGAGGGAGATATTCCTGGTCGAGACTTACCCTCGGGGGACAGATTCTGGGTTGGCTGCTGCTGGTCGTATCGGGAATAGTAGTGTGGCACGTGATGATGACAAATGCCTTTCTCGCGAGCTGGTCGCGGCTCCAGGAGGAGCGCGGGCAGGTTGTTGTGACAGAAGGGCTTTACCGATATGTCCGACATCCAATGTACCTAGGAGTGATGATCGCCTTCGTTGGAATGCCTCTGGCTCTCGGATCCTTGTAGGCGTTGATTCCGAGTTTGCCGAATATCGGTCTCTTCGCATACCGGACGTATCGGGAAGACAACATGCTGCAAGACCCCTGCCTGGATATACTGAATACGCTCAAACAGTGAGGCATAGACTGCTGCCCGGGATCTGGTGAAGGTTATTGAGTGAACACGCACCGCGCAACCACTCGCTGGAGCGGACCCGGCCAGCTCGGCGGGATAATCTTTATGTGGCTTGGCCGGGCCGCTCAGCGAGGGCACGTCGGGCGCTACCCAACCTTCCCTCTTGAGTTGTTGCCATATGTCGAACCAATCGACCAAACTGTTTGAATTCAATAGATATCTGACGTTTTTGTCGATTGTCGTTCTTGGCATGGCAGTCGCCTTTGCCGCCCATCGATACGAGATCAAACTCAACATATCTGCTGCCCAACCGGAAGCTCCGGGTCCTGAGGGCCAGCGCTGGACCAACACCATTGGAATGAACTTCGTAAAGATTCCTTCCGGCACGTTCACCATGGGATCGAATTCCAGCCAAGCTGGTAGCCACGAGAAGCCACCCCACACGGTGACCATCAGCCGGTCTTTCTACATGGCCACGACGGAGGTGACCCAGGCCCAGTGGAAGGCCGTGATGGGGAGCCATCCATCGAAGTTCCAGGGGGACGATCTGCCCGTGGAGCGGGTGAGCTGGAACGACGCCAACGAGTTCATCCGGAAGCTGAATGCGAGGGAGGGGACGACCCGGTATCGCCTGCCCACCGAAGCCGAGTGGGAGTACGCCTGCCGCGCGGGAACTACGGGGGACCGGCACGGAGACCTGAGTTCCGTCGCGTGGTATGACCCCAACAGCGCAAGCACGACGCATCCCGCGGGTCAGAAGGAGGCCAACGCCTGGGGCCTGTACGACATGCTGGGGAACGTGTACGAGTGGTGCGCGGACTGGAAGGGCACATATCCGAGCGGGAACGTCACGGACCCCCGAGGACCATCCAGTGGTTCGGGCCGGGTGGTGCGGGGCGGTTCCTGGTACGTCCACGCCAACCGCGCGCTACCCTTCTTCCGCGACTTCTTCACACCGGGCGAGCGCCGCTCCGACGTCGGCTTCCGGGTTGCGGCAGTTGCGCGGACTCCCTGACGCCCTGTTCCAGAAGAAGGGCCCTTGGACCTCGTTTCAGTGTGCGCTCAGATCTGCGGGGGCCGCTGCGCTCGGATCGGTAGCGCCTCAGGCCAAATCCACAGCTCTGGTTCTGCGTCGTGTTCGTTCGCTGAAGGCGCAGGAGGGCGGTTCTTCTCGCCCTGAAGGTTTTCGGGCACGGTTTACGGTGGATATCCCGTAATCGACCGGATCTTCTGATACATCGGCTGGAGTCGTCGGTACATCTTGAGGTAGACCTCGCGGTAGAGGCCATCGTAGATCGCCCGGTTCTCGGGCTCGGGATCGAAGGTGTCGCCGACGTGAGTCATTTCTGCAACAGCGGTGGCAAAGTCGGGATGCACGCCGGCACCAACCGCGGCATCGATGGCGGCTCCCAAACCCGAGGCCTCGTAGACGTGCGGACGGGAAGCGGGCATGCCGAAGATATCCGCTGTGATCTGCATTGCGGCATCGCTCTGCGAACCGCCGCCGGCCACCCGGATCTCGGATAGCGGGACTCCGCTTCTCCGCTGACAGCGCTCGCCACCCTCGCGCAGGGCGTAGGCCAGCCCTTCGAGGATCGCCCGGTAGAAGTGGGCTCGGGTGTGGACGTCGCCGAAGCCGATGACGGCTCCCTTCGCCTCCGGTCCCGGGACCTTGATCCCAGGCGACCAGTAGGGCTGCAGCACCAGACCCATGGACCCCGGCGGGACGGCAACGACGAGCTCGTCAAAGAGCTCCTCCGGCTCGATCCCGCGCTTTTCGGCGATCCGCATCTCGCGAAGGCCAAACTCCTGTTTGAACCACGACACCATCCAGTAGCCGCGGTAGATCTGTACCTCCAGGCTGTAGGCGTTCGGCACCGCCGCCGGGAAGGGCGGCAGCATGGGCACCGGCTCGACATACCGCTGGTGAGTGGTGTTGATCGTAGCGCTGGTCCCGTAGCTCAGACAGGCGACGTCAGGTTCGAGACAGCCCGCGCCGAGCGCCTCACACGCCTTGTCGGCGGCACCCGCGATCAAAGGGGTGCCCTCGGGGATGCCCGTCGCTTCGGCAGCCGCGCGCGTGATCTCACCCATCTGCTCACCGGGAGGCACGAGCTCGGGCAGGAGATGGCGGGCAACCGGCACCGCCTGCCACTTCCAATCACGAGGGCCCGCCCACCGCAGTCGCCGGTAGTCGAAGGGAACATAACCGACCTGGCAACCCACCGAATCGACGAAACTGCCGACCAGGCGGTGGGCCAGAAAGCCGGAAAGAAAGAGGTATTTGTGGGTACGGTCCCAGAGCTCCCGTTGGTGGCGGTACAGCCAGTTGACCTCGGCCTCGGCCTGAAAATGGGCAACGGTCTCGCGCATCCGAACCGCCCGGAAGGCGAGGCCCCACAGACCCCCGACCGGCGGCAACCCCTCGGTTCGCCGTTGGTCGAGCCAGACGATCGCGGGGCGCAGTGGTTCGCCGTCTGAATCCACGTTGATCATGGTGGCCCGCTGGGTGGTCAGCGCTACCCCCGCCACTGCATCCTTCCCCACCGGGCTCCGATCCCAGAGACCCCGACATGCTTCGCACAGGGAACGCCACATGTAGAGGGGATCCTGCTCGGCCCACCCCGGGCAGTCGGAGAAGTAGGGCTCGACCTCGACCCGGTTTCTAACCACCAAAGCACCTCGCGGGTCGAAGATCAGGGCGCGCACGCTCTGGGTGCCGAAATCGATGGCAAGCAGGTGATCTTTGGATGCCATAGAGGTATTATCCACGGTTCTTGATCCGACGAGACAGCTGGTTTGGAACACAAGGACCCGGGGCTTGGCGCTTGCCGATTCCTGAGATCGATCCCAGATTCGCTTTTCCTCAAGCCTCAGGTCCCAAGCCTCAAGCCAAAAAGGGAGTAAAATACCCAGATGGGCGATGGCGACGCAGTTCGCGGTCGCCGACTGGAGGAATACATGGGCCGCTCGTACTTCTGCCCGCACTGCCGCCGGATGCTCAACCCCGGTACCAAGGTCATTTTCCTGGTCGAGAACGGTGAAGATCGCGAGATGGTGCTTCTGAGCGCCAAGCTCGGCGAGTACTCGGTGGTTCACTCTCGGTCAATGGCCTTCGAGGAGGGCAAGGTCTACACCTTCCGTTGCCCGATCTGCCGCTCCGATCTGACATCGAGCCTCGATGAGAACCTGGTCGATATTCTGACCCAAAATGACGAGGAGATGATGGTTCGGGTCAGCTTCTCTCGGGTCTTCGGTGAGCAGGCCACCTTCCTGAGGGCCCCGGATGGTGTCGATCGCTACGGTGACCACGCTTCGCGGTACGAAAACGTCAACTTCTTCGGCGAGACCGCCGATCAGAACGGTGACTGAGCGGACACCCCACCGATCTTCTATCTGTGCCGACGCCAGTCCGATGATTCGAACTCGGACTCCATTTCCCGCCACAGGTCCTCGAGCGGGCAACGCATGATGATGAGGTCTTGCCAGGTGCCGTCCTGATCCCGAACATGTTCAGGGATCAGGAACTCCTCGCTGAAGCCGAGGCGCTTCATGATACGGTGCGCACCCACCTGCGGACGCATCAAACGAGCCACGATACGGTCCACGCGGTGCCGGGATGCGAGGTGAAACAGTTCACGGGTGAGCAGCGTGCCGAGACCGCTCCGCTGCCAGCCACGCGCGACGATCAGACGGATCTCTGCTACGTTGTCGCCCCAGCCGTGCCCTTCGAGCTCAAGCGCTCCATCGGCCACGATCTCGTCATCGTGCACCACGATGACACGCTCGATCCGGTTTCGATCGAGCTCGGTGGTACGTCGTTCCACCATCCTGCGGCGGGTCACGTCGACGCGCAGATACTTGCGATCTTCTTCGGGCAGGTTGCAGAAAAATTCGTACGAGCTCTCGACATCGCTCGGGTGCATATGACGCACCGTCACCTGGCGCCCGTCCTTCAGAGTCATGGTTTTGTCGATTTCTGCAACAAATTGCGGTGTTGCGACGGTCGTCGCCATTGAACCCCCCTCTTACCACGGCAGCGCCAGAGCAAGCGGGCCTCACCGCAGCCGTGAATTTTCCTGATGTTCTAATTTATAAGATGCAACTTCGATCGCTGAAATGCCAGGTATCGAGACGCAGGATCCAAACGACCACTCTGCCGACGCGGTCAAAGGTTATTTGAATGGATCGTCCTACCGCAGAGGATACGTCTGGTAATGCTCGAACCACAGCTGGAATTCGTCCACCACATCTTCGTACCTGCGTTTGATGGTGTGGTACATCTGCGCGTTGCGAATCGACAGCGCGCATTGCTCTCCGAGCGCCGTCATGAGCTCCTTCTCATCATCGGAGAAGGTGTAGGGGTTGTGGGTGTAGACCGACAACACGCCGATCACCTGTTCACGGCTCATCAGCGGCACAAACAGCACCGAGGAGATCTTCTCTCTCACCATCTCATCGTGATGTCGAATTCGGGGATCGGTTCGCGCATCGAGAATCGCCACACACGATCCTTTCAAGGCTTCGGCCACCGCTTCGCCCGGGTCGGTCGACGCAGTCTCCAGGTACTGCTGACTCAGGCCGAAGGCCGCTCGCAGCTCAAGGTTCCCCCGCCTGTCAAGAAGCCGGATCGTGCTACCCCTGACGCGCAGGCTCTCGCACACCACCCGCACAGTCGACTCGAGAACCTCCTTCAGATCGAGTGACGACCGCGAGGCCGCGGCGACATCGCCGAGAATGTCGTGGAACATCGAGTGGGTGATCGCGCTGGTTGAAAAGGACGCGAGGGTTTTGATGGCCGTCAACTCCTGTTCGGAATACTCTCTGCGTTTTCCGGCAGAGAGACGCATGACTCCAATGACGTTGCCGCGCGCGCTAAGTGGGACCGTGAGCAGTGATACGATGCCTTCTTCAACGTGCTCTTTCGGGTACTGAATCCGTGAATCGTTGGCACAGTCCTCGACCATGACAAGATGCCCGTTGAGCGCTTCGGCGACGCTCTTCTCCGCGTACACCTCACCCTTGTCGAGGAATTCATTGCTGAGACCGAAGGAAGCGACGTGCTCGAGGCTCTTCTGATCCCGGCTGAGAACCCGGAAGTGGCACGCCTTGATATCCAGGTACCTGACGATTGCTCGGGCGACTTTCTCGAGCTTCTCTTCGGTTCCGAGGGTCGAGTTGAAGGCATCCCCGACCTCCTCGAAGATTCGGACACAGCTGATGCACTCCATATTCACCACCGATCCGGGACGCTGCGGTTATTCGCGCGCCGGAGCGCCCCAATGAAAGGGTCCTCAATACAACCTAATGCCCGAGCGCGAAGGGCTCAACCCCCGGACGCCTAAACACCCTCAGATTCGGACGACGATTCCGTCTATGAGAGTAGACTACAATGCCGCGGCCAACAATTCGCTGATGTCCTTGACCTCGAGCTCGAGGTCGAGGGTCTTGACCGAGTCCTCGAACATTTGCAGGCAGTAGGGACACGCCACAGCCAGGATCTCAGCGCCGGTCGCCGCGGCCTGCTGCACACGGATGTCGGAGAACCGCTCGCCCTTGGGCCGCTCCATCCAGATGCCGCCGCTGCCGCCGCCGCAGCACAGGCTGTACTCGCGCGAGTAGTTTGGGATCTCCACCAGCTCGAGCCCGGGGATGCTCTTGAGGACCTCGCGCGGCTCGTCGTAGACACCGCAGCCCCGGCCGAGCGCGCACGGGTCGTGATAGACGACCTTCTTGTCGAGGGCCTTCTTTGGTTCCAGTCGCTGCTGCTCGATGAGCTTGGCGAAGAGCTGGGTTTGATGGAGAGCCTCGAACTCCGCCCCCAGCTCTCCATATTCCTGAGTGAAGGTCCGGAAGCAGTGCGGCGATGTCGTCACCACGTTCTTCACGCCGGCTTCGCTGAAGGCCGCGACGTTGGCGCCGGCAACCTCCTGGAAGACCTCCTCGGCACCGGCCCGGCGGATGGCTTCGCTGCAGCAGGACTCCCCGTCGCCGAGGATGCCGAAGCTGACGTTCGCCGACTTCAGGATCTCGACCGAAGCTTTCGCCACCTTGACGGCGCGCGGATCATAGGCCGGCACGCAGCACGGTGAGTAGAGGTAGTCCATGCCGGTCTCGAAGGGCGGCACTTCGATTCCCTCTGTCCACGCCGCCCGCCGCTCCCTCGGTTCGCCGAAAGGATTGCCCGAGCTGTGGATCCGGGACACCGCCTCGGAGAGTTCGGACGGATAGGAGCCGAATTCGACCAGGATGCGACGGATGCTCCGCATGATATCGGGCATGCGCACCCCATGCGGGCACCAGGTGCTGCAGGATTCACAGGCCACACACCGGTAGACCTCGGTGACCTCGCGTTCAATTTCAGCGGCGTCTTCCGACGACATGATGGCGCCGAACTTGACGGACTGCGGCGTTCGATAGACCGGGAAAACCACTGATTCGACATGGCTCCACGGACACACCGCCATGCATTTGCCGCATTGGTAGCACTTGTAGGCGTCTGTGCCGCCCATGTCGAGGATGGCGTCCCTGATGTCCCAGTCGGGTCTGATTCTGGCATTCATGACCGTTGTGCTCCGATCTGCGATCCGGTGTCCATCAATAGTCCTTTGGAAGCTGGTTCAGCTCGGCCCACGTCACCACCGGGCCGTCCCGGCACACCGAGAAGGGCCCGACGTAGCAACGACCGCAGTGGCCGATACCGCACTTCATCTTGTTTTCGAGGGTCGTCACCACCTGATCGGGCGAATATCCGACCTTGCCGAGACTGAGGAAGAGATAGTGGAGCATGATCGGCGGCCCGCAGGCGATAACGATGCGGTTCTTCGGGTCGAGGCCGAGGCTCTCGAAGACGTTGGGCAGGAGCCCCACCTGGCCGTCCCAATTCTCGGTTTCTCCACCCGGGTCGACGGTTCGCACGACCCGTACCCCGTCGACCTCCTGCCAGCCCGGCATCTCGTCGGTGTAGACCATGTCCGCCACCGAGCGCGCACCGTTGAGGATCACGACCTCGCCGAACTCGGACTTGCGGTTGATGACGTCAAGCATCGCCGAGCGCAGGGCCGCCATGCCAATGCCGCCGCCGATGAAAACGAGGTCCTTGCCCTTCCAATCGTCGATCGGAAAATGGTTTCCGTAGGGGCCCCTGAAGCCGATCACCTGCCCTTTGGACATCGCGCGCAGGGCCGAGGTCACCTTACCCACCATGCGGAAGGTGCACTCAATCGTGGGAGCATTCCCCTTGCCTCCATTCTGCCGCCAGGGGGCGTTGGCGAGCGCGAAGACGGACTCGCCGGCACCGAAGACAGTGAACTGACCGAACTGGCCCGGCTCCCAGCCGGCAAACGCACCGGCCTCGTCGTCGTCGACGAACTGCAGCCGCAACGTTCTGACGTCCGGGGTCTCGTCTGAGTAGTCTTGGATCCGAACCAGGCTCGGCTGATAGGGATTGGAAACTGCTTCAGCGAGCGGCATCTGCGCCCTCCTCCCGAATTGCCTCGACCGCCGCAGCCACAGTGTTGACGATGTCGAGCCCTGCCGGACACAATGCTACGCAGCGCCCGCATCCCACGCAACGGAAGGGCTCGTCGTCTCCCTCCCTGAACGCAAACTTGTGGAGCACCCGCTGCCGATACCGCTCCTGTTTCGTCTTGCGCGGGTTGTGTCCGGATGCGTGGTGGGTGAAGAGAGGGAAGGTGCAGGCGTCCCACGATCGGCATTGCTCTCCGCACCACGCGTTGGCCTGGTGGTTCATGTCGAAGCACGAGCAGGAGGGGCACACGTAGGCGCACACGCTGCAGCCCAGACAGTGTTGAGCGAGGCGGTCCCATGCGCCGTGCTCGAAGCCCTCCTCCAGGACCCGCGACCACTCCCGGTTGACCGGGCTTCGCTCGATCTGGGCGGCAACCGTTCTCTCGATCTCCGCGATGCGCTTGCCGTCCTTGGCCGTCGCCGCCGACCAGCCGTCGGTAGCATCGCCGACGAGCTCCCGGCCCTTGTCGGTCAGCGGTCTCAACATCCAGCCTCCGTCGAGAGGCACGAGCTGGACGTCGCTCCCCTCCTCACCCACCGGCGAATAGCCGACCGCCGTGCAGAAGCACTCCGGCTCGGCCGCCGCACAGGCCGTCGAGACGACCGTTGTGTTCTCCCGACGCGCAGCATAGAGGCGATCCCTGGTGCCGCTCAAGAATATCTCGTCGAGACGAACGAGGCCGGAGGCGTCACAGCTGCGCACCCCGAAAAGCACCTGGTGTTCTTCGGGCATGGGCGGGTCTTCGAGTTGGACGGTCCCACCTCTGAAGTTGTAGCGATACAGAGCCTCCGACCGTGGGAAGAGAAATTCCTTTGGCGACCACCTGGTCTTGCCCGACGGCTCGACAACGGCCTGATCCTCCGACGCGATCCGGCGAAAGAGTAAAACACCGTCCTCTTCAACCGGTGCGATGACGCTGTTGGCGTCAAGCAGGCTCTGCAGCCACTCCCGCAGCTGGGCCTCGGTCAGCTTCCACGATGAATCCATCAAACTCTCCTCACAGGATGAACTCCTCGGAATCTTCCATCCGGAAGTCGACCAGCGCCGACTTCTCTTCTGGATTCAAACCGATCTTTCCGTATTGCCGTTCGACCTCGAGCGACAGCTTGCGATTGATCAGATCGAGCCGGATATCAGCCGGACACACCCTCGCGCACTCGTCGCACCCCGTGCAGCGTCCCGCCAGGTGAATCGCACGGATGATGTTCCAGGTGCTATTGCCGGGGCTGTCGATGGCAGTGGAGACCCACTGCGGCCGATGCTTCTCGGCGATGCACGAGGAGCAGTAGCAGAGAGGACAGGCGGCGCGGCACGCGTAGCAGCGCAGGCATCTGCTGAATTGCCGCTGCCAGTACTTCCACCGTTGGTCGTGCGGCAGCGATTCGAGGTGGGCAATCTGCTTGTCGCGCGCGTCCGGCGTATCGAGGACAGCGGTCGAGAGGTCCTGACAGCTCTCATGGACACCATCGACCGTAACCACGAAATCACAGATTGGATGCGGGTCCCCGGAGCACGCCAAACACTTGGCGGCGAGCTCCGACCCGTCGCGGACCCCTGGACACTGGACTCCGATCACCGACACGTGCTCTCGCCGCAGCTGACCCTCGCGAATGAGGCCGCTGATGGCCCCGAGATCGCAGGTCTTGGCCACCACCGCCACCCGCTCGTGTTGCTCGAGCGCCGAACCCACGTAGGTGCTGAGGTTGTTGCGGCAACCATGTCCCCATTCGAGCTTTTCGCAGCCCGCAGCGTCCGTGATGAAAATCGGGGCGGTTTGATCGGGCAATGTCCCAGCCCCGTAACCGATGACCACGCCGACCCGCCCTCCGGTCAACATCTCGGAAGCAGCCTTCCGCAGATGTGTTCGAATTGCATCGAGCTGGTCGCTGTCGAGCTCCTGTGGGCCGCTGCCGGCCATTTCCGGGAGATCGATGCCGTCCCAGCCTTCCGGACGATCGAAACGGGGCAGTGGCCCTGCCTCCTGGACAGAGGCGGTCACATCGGTGACCACCTTCGCCCATTTGTGGCCTTCGGCCGCCGACACCCACGCGAAATGGAGCCGTTTGAGGTCGATACCGATGAAGTCCATCAGCGATCTGAAGATGGTGAACCGACGGCGCGCAACCAGGTTCCCCTGAACATAGTGACAGTCTCCAGGGTGGCAGCCGGAGACCAGCACACCATCGGCTCCCTGCTCGAATGCCCGCAGGATCATGAGAGGGCTCATACGGCCGGTGCACGGAAAACGCACCATGCGTACATTGGCGGGGTACTCGAGACGAGTGGTGCCAGCCATGTCGGCACCGGCGTAGCTGCACCAGTTGCAGACCAGAGCGACGATATGCGGCTGCCACCCCTCGGGAACGGAGACGGTTTCACCCCGGGTGACGCTGACGTTTGCTTCGGTCATCGTTCGAGCACCTCCGGCAGCGGGCCCAACGCCCCGAGCTGGGCGAAGACCTGCTCGTCGCTGTAACCCTCGAGGTTGATGTAGCCACCACGGCAGGCCACGGTACACAAACCGCACCCCTCGCACATCGCCGGGTTCGACCATGCCACCTCTCGCAGGAGCACGCCTTCAGAGTCGAGAATCTGCCGCCGTTCGATGGCCTGGTAGGGGCACACCTGAAGGCACTCGAAACAGCCGGCGCAGAGCGCGTCGTTGACGTGGGTGGTCGAGGGATCGCGTTGCAGAAACTCATGCGACAAGAGCTCCATGCCCTTTGACGCCGCCGCCGATGCCTGTGAGACCGTGTCCGGAATGTCTTTGGGCGCTTGCGCGGTGCCCGCGAGAAAGATCCCGGCGGTCAGCGTCTCGACCGGTCGAAGCTTGGGGTGGGCTTCCTTGAAGAATCCGTGGGCATCGGCGGCGATGCGCAGCTTGCCCGCGATCTCGCCGTGATCGGCCGGCTCCATCGCGGCGGCCAACACCACCATGTCGGCATCGATCTCTATCGTGCGCCCAGACAGGGTGTCCACCCCGTGCACCTTGAGCTTGCCGTCTTCCTCGATGACCTGGCTGACGCGCCCGCGGATATACATCACCCGCTCCTCCTCCATCGCGCGATGGACGAACTCCTCGTAACCCTTGCCTCCGGCGCGGATGTCCATGTAGAAGACGAAGGCTCGAGAGTCCGGCACCTTGTGTTTGAGGAGCAGCGCATGTTTGGCGGTGTACATGCAACAGATCCGGGAGCAATACGAAACACCGTGCTCCGGGTCCCGCGATCCGACACACTGGATGAACACCACGTCCTTTGGAACCTTGCCGTCTGACGGGCGTCTGACTTCGCCGCCGGTCGGTCCCGAGGCCGACAACATGCGCTCGAACTCGAGACCATCCATCACATCGAGCGAGCGCTGGTAGCCCAACTGCACGGCCTGCTTGCCGAGCTGGAGGTCGAAGCCGGTGGCGACGACGATCGCTCCGACCTCTCGCTCGACGATCTCCGCCTGCATGTCGAAGTCGATCGCCTTGGGTTGGCAGACCTCCTCGCACTTGACGCACGCGAGAACCCTGAAGCCGGTGGGAGAGTCGAGCTTGGAGTTGAGACAGCGGTCGGGATCGAGGGTGAAGACGGACGGCACGGCCTGGGGGAACGGGATGTAGATCGCCTTGCGGGTGGACAGCGCCATATCGAACTCGTTGCCGCCCGGTGCCGGACAGACCTCCACGCAGTCACCGCATGCAGTACAGTCCTCGGCTCGCACGAAGCTGGGCTTCTTGCGAATGCGAACCGTAAAGTTGCCGACATAGCCCGTCACCTCCTCCACCTCGGAGTAGGTCATGAGCTCGATGTTGGGGTGTCTGGAAACCTGCACCATGAGAGGCGTCAGGATGCACTGCGAGCAATCGAGGGTCGGAAAAGTCTCCGAGAGGCGCGACATGTTGCCACCGATCGACGGTTGGCGCTCGACCAGCACCACCGAGTGACCCGCGTTCGCCATGTCGAGGGCAGTGCGAATTCCGGCGACGCCGGCACCGATGACCAACGCCCTCTTGGTGACCGGTACCTCTATCGGATCGAGTGCCCGCGCACGCTTGACCCGCTCAACGGCGGCAACGACCGTCTGACAGGCCTTGGCGCTGGCCTGCTCCGTGTCGCGGTGGACCCACGAACAGTGCTCGCGGATGTTGGCCATCTCGCAGAGATAGGGGTTCAGCCCGGCCTGGGCGGCGGCCGCGCGAAAGGTCGGCTCGTGCAACTGAGGAGAGCACGCCGCCACGACCACGCGGTCGAGGTTATGCTCTTTGATGGCGTCGATCACCATCTGCTGACCCGGAGCGGAGCACATATAAGGGTAGTCGGCTGTCACGACAGTCCCGGGGATATCACGGGAAGCCTCAACCACCTGCTGGACCTTGACGTTGCGGGCGATGTTCTCTCCGCAGTGGCACACAAAAACGCCGACCCGGCTCACGTCTGTCCTCCTTCGACTTCAATCGTCATTTCGCCGCCACCTCCTCGTATCGCTGCAGCGCGGTTGGTTTGAATCGTTGTCGTTCGAACCCCAGCTTTTCGTACGGCACGCCCTGGGCGAACGCCAGAAGCTGGAAGTAGTAAATGGGAGGGGTGTGAAAATCTTCGTCGAAGAGCTTCGCGATCTTCATCTGCCCATGGTCGAACTGACCGAAGCAGGTCGGGCAGATCATGCCCAGGACGTCGGCCTTCTCCTGGTGCACGGTGGTCAGAAGATCGTGCATCATCTGATTGGGGATTTCCTCTCCGTCGCACGCCTTGCCGCAGCACAGGTACCAGTTGCGATGGCGAACCGGCGTCGCGCCCAACGCCTCGATCAACCGTTCCAGCACCTGTGGGTCGTCGGGGTTGTCCACCTGCATGACGCGCGACGGTTTGAGCAGGTGGCAGCCGTAGTGGATCGCCACCCTGAGCCCTTCGAGCGGCCGCTCCACCGACTCGCGCACCTTTTCATACCCCACCTCGTCGCGAACCAGGGTTGCGATGTGGCGCACCCGGCTGGTGCCGCGGTACTCCCGGCCGATCCGAGCCAGGCGGTGGTTGACCCGATCGCGCAGCTCCTCGTCCTGAAGCAGGTGGTACGTCTCGGACAGCGTCGCCGTACAACCGGAGCAATTGGTGAAGATATCGAGGCCGAGGTCCTCGGCCAGGGTCAGGTTCCGCGCCGCCACGGTCAGCCACGACAGCTTGTCCTTGGATTTGAAATAGATCGGGTCGGGGCAGCACGAGGCCCCATCGAGGTCGACGATCTCGATGCCGAGCTTGGGCAGAGTCGATCGGATGGCGAACTCCATCGCCGGGTGGCGGGCCGGGATCAGACAGCCGGGGAAGAAGGCGTAGCGTGTCATGAGCCGCCTGCCTCCTCAATCTCGGGTTCGAGAAGAACGAGAATCTCATCCATCGGCACCGGGCGCAACGGCGGCAGACCGAACTTTGCGCGCTGTTTATCGATGGCCGGGTTGTCGGGCACCGTCCGGCCGTTGCCCATGAAGGTCTGGATCACCTTGTCAGCGGCGGGGGGCGCGAGACCGCGGTCGGCGAGCATGTTCTTGAGCGAGATGATGACCTCGACCGGCTTGACTTCCTGCGGACAGCGCTCGTGGCATCCGTAACAGTTGGTGCACTGCCACAACACGGAGTCCGGGCCCAGCAGCTCCGCCTCGAGGCCATACAGCACCTTGAGCATGATCTCGCGTGGGTTGAAGGCCGGCGAGTAGCGGGTCGCCGGGCAGTCACCGACGCAGGCCCCGCATTGATAGCAGAAGTTCGCGAGGTTGCCCTCGATTTTCTGGGCGAGCTCCCGTTTGAAGGCGAAATCAACCCGCACGATGTCGTTGTCGTCAGACCGTGAGGCCACGCCGACCTCCTCCGATTTCGAACCTCGCCTCTTTCCGGCCTTCACGTCCCCGGGTGGGCGGGAAAAAATCCGAAATCCGAAATCCGAAATCCGAAATCAACATCAGTTCGCCTTCTCCACCTTCTTCTTTTTGAGGTGCCGGATACTGTTCGACCGGCACTTCGGGCACGAACGCTCGACGTCCTCACCCTTGACCACTTTGTCCTCGTACTCGTGGCCGCACATCATGCACTTGAAATCTTCGATCGTTGCGGTCGCCATAGCTCGACCCTTTCTCAGCTCGGCGTCGGAGCAGCTTTGTCCGTCTCCGCCGCCTTCGGTTTCTTCTTCGGCTTCGGCTTCAGCGCCTCCCTCGCGTGCGCGATCTCATCAGCCGTCACTGTTTTCCTAAGCTCCTCCATCTGTCGCATCACCTTGGCGAACTTCTGGCCCTCGGCAGCCGAGATCCACTCCAGCTGCAGCCGCTCGGGACGGACCCCGGCCTTCTCGAGCTTGTTCCACAGATTCTGCACCCTTTTGACCGTCTGCCGGTTGGCGTCGATGTAGTGGCAGTCGGCATAGTGGCAGCCGGAGACCAGCACCACCGGCGCGCCACAACGGAAGGCCTCGAGCACCATCTGCTCCGAAACCCGCGCCGAGCACATGGTACGTATGACACGATTGGTCGACGGGTACTGGATGCGTGAGATTCCGGCCATATCGCCACCGGCGTAGGAGCACCAGTTGCAGGCGAATCCGAAGACCTTTTCCTCCGGTCTGTCCTCGAGGACCGCGCGTACCTGGGCGAGCAGCTGATCGTCGGTGAAGTGGCGCATGGTGATGGCACCAAAGGTGCAGGTCGCGCCGCAGGCGCCGCAACCGGCGCAGGCCGCCTCGACAACTGCCGCCACCTCGCCCTTTTGCCACGTAATAGCACCGTAGGGGCAAACCTTAGCGCAAAGACCGCACTTCGAGCAGAGTTCATCGTCGATCACGCTGGTAATGGCTTCAATTGTGATCTTGCCGGCGTTGAGCAGCGCGCCGGCGCGCGACGCCGCCGCGCCGGCCTGGCACACCGAATCTTTGATGTCTTTCGGCGACTCACAGAAACCGGCGAAATAGACCCCCCGTGTCGGCGCATCCACCGGCTTCAGTTTGGGGTGCGACTCCATGAAGAACCCGTCCGAGGTCTTGGACAGGGTCAGCATACTCGCCAGCTTGTCGCGGTCCGCGGAAGGCTGGACTCCAACCGACAGTACGACCATCTCGAGCTCGTGACGCTCGAGTTTGCCGGACGTGGTGTTTTCCACGGTCACGATGAGATTCCGAGTCACCGGATCCTCTTCGATGTCTCCGGGGAGACCACGGATATAGCGGGTCCCCGCCTCCTTGGAGCGTTGGAACATGTCTTCGAAGCTCTTGCCGAAGGCCCGGATGTCCTGGTAGAAAACCGAGTTCTGGGTGTCCGGGTAGTGATCGGCCAACAGCAGGGTGTCCTTGACCGTGTTCATGCAGCAGATGTTCGAGCAGTAGGGCCTGCCGATCTTGGGATTGCGCGAACCGACACACTGGATGAAACCGATCCTCTTTGGCCGCTCCTTGTCCGACGGGCGCAGGAAGTGACCGTCGGTGGGACCGCCGGCGCAGATCAGGCGCTCGAATTCCATCGACGTGATGACGTTGTCGAAACGGGTGTAACCGTACTCGTCCATCTCGGTCGGGTCGTAGACGTCGAGACCGGTAGCGACGATGATCGCGCCCACTTCGCGAATCACCCGCTCGCCCCGGTCGTCGTAGTCGATGGCCTTCTTCTCACAGACCTCTGCGCACTTGCCGCAGGCGATTGGATTGATGCCGAGGCAATCGTCCATGTTGAGGATGTAGGAGCACGGAACCGCCTGCGGGAACGGGATATAGATCGCCCTGCGCGATGACAGCCCCATCTGGAACTCGTCAGGTGCCACGACCGGGCAGACGGCGGCACACTCGCCGCACGCGTTGCAGAGCTCCGGGTCCACGTAGCGCGGCTTCTTGCGGATGGTAACGGTGAAGTTGCCGATGTAACCGGAAACCGCCTCAACCTCGGAGTATGTCAGGAGCTCGATACGTGGATGCCGACCGGCATCGATGGCCTTAGGGCCGAGAATTCATATCGAGCAATCCATCGTGGGATAGGTCTTGTCGAGCTGCGCCATGATCCCACCGATGGACGCCTGTTTTTCGACCAGAGTCACTTCGTGGCCCTGGTCGGCCAGCTCGAGCGCGGCCTCGATGCCGGCGACCCCGCCGCCGATGACCAGCGCCCTGCGTGTCACGGGCACAGCGAGCTCCTCCTGCTCCTGCAGGAAACGCGCCCGCGCCACCGCGCTCGCCACCAGGTCCTTGGCTTTGGCGGTCGCGCCTTCCCAGTCACCCGGATGGACCCAGGAGCAGTGCTCGCGGAGGTTGGCCATCTCCATCAGGTACGGGTTGAGACCGGCCTCCAGGACGCACTGGCGAAAGGTCGGTTCGTGCTGCCGAGGCGTGCATGACGCCACCACCACCCGGTTCAGCTTGTATTCCCTGACGGCGTCCTTGATCTCGTTCTGACCGGGATCCGCGCAGGTGTACTTGTTGCGCACCGCGCATACCACGTCCGGCAATGTCTCCGCGTACTCGGTCACCGCCGCGCAGTCCACCGCACCCGCGATGTTGAGGCCGCAATCGCAGACGAACACGCCTATCCGGAGCTCTTCACCCTTGTCGAGAGTAGCCATAAACGCTCTCCCCTTCCTTTTACGCCAGCGCCGACGCGACCACCTCGGCCACGTCGCGCATTTCGATCGAAACTTCGGATTCGAAGTTGGGGTCTTTCATCGCACAACGGAAGTGAATCTGACACTTGGGACAGGCGGTCACCAGCACCTCGGCCCCAGTCGCTCGCGCCTCGCGCAGGCGGTCGATCTGGATCCGTTTGGCGAAGCGGTCGCAATTCCCCCAGGTACCGCCGGCGCAACAGGCGGCGCGGTGCCGGCTCGACCGCATCTCCTCGAGCTCGAGACCCGGGACGGCCGCCAGCGCCTGCCGCGGAGCATCGTAGACGCCGAGGTGGCGGCCGAGGCGGCAGGGGTCTTGAAACGTCACCCTACTCGTGCCATTCGCCTGCAGCCGGAGGTCGCCAAGGCGCTCGGCAAGGAGCTCGGAGAGATGAACGACCTGGGGAACGCGGCCGTCGAAGAACGGTTCGTAGTCCATCTTCCAGGTCCGCGCGCACTCGGCGCAGGGTGTCACCACCATCCATGCGCCGCTCGAACGCACCAGCTCCACGTTGTGTCGCGCCAGGGCCTCGAAGCTTGCACGATCACCATTCCACAGCAGATCGTGGCCGCAGCAGCGCTCCTCAGGTGAAACCACCGGTGTGATGCCGAGGTGGTTGAGTATGCGAACGGTCGCCCTTGTTCCCTCGACCGTCTTCATACCGAACTCGGGAAAAAAGGCATCGTAGTACACCGTGCACCCGGTCCACAGGAAGACCTCTCCCTCCTTCGCGTCGGTCTTCAGCTCGTCGCTGAGCCATCCGAGACGATTCTGCTGGGTCCCGCCCTTGGCCATCATCCGCATCACCGACTGAAGAGCTCCGCCGTGTGGGCACTCGGGTTCGATCTTGGCGTCGAAGGCCGCCTCTCGCAGTCGTTGTACCAGCCCCGTGTAGCTCACCTCTGCCGGGCACCGCGTCTCGCAGAGGCTGCACGTCAGGCACGAGAAGAGGGTGTCGTCACGAGACGGCTCAATTCCCTCTCCGAGGTTGGCGGTGAGTACGTGCCGCCGTGGGCTCAACGCGCCGCCCACCCGAGCCACAGGACAGGTGGCCGTGCACTTACCGCAGTCGTAGCAGGCCCATGCGTTGGTGTCTCTGGCGAGCTGCTGCATCTCAGGCCTCCATGCCCTTCCCCGTCTCCGTGCCCGCCTCCGTCTCCGTCTCCGGAATCTCGATCTCCTCGATCGCGTCGCTGATCGCAAACGGGCTCGGCCCGAGGGCCCGCACCTGATCGGTGAACTCGTTGATGACCTCGGCAAAGCGTGCCCCTTCGGCGGCCGAGATCCACTCCAGCCGCAGGCGTCCCTCGTCGATGCCGAGCAGCTTGACCACGTTCATGGTCTTTTCGAACTGTTCGACGGCGCGCTCGTTGCCGAAGATGTAATGACAGTCTCCGAAGTGACAACCCGACACCAAAACGCCGTCGGCGCCCTTCTCGAACGCGCGCAGCACGAATGCGGGCTGGATCCGCCCGGAGCACATCACCCGGATCATGCGGAAATGGGGCTGGTGCTGGATGCGCGACACCCCGGCGGTGTCAGCGCCGGCGTACGAGCACCAGTTGCAGGCGAAGACCACGATGCGCGGGTCCAAGGCGGCTTTTGCAGCCCGAGCCGTCGCCGCAATCTTCCTTTTCTTCGGATTCGAGCGCGGAGACGGGGTGTCGGTCATCGGCGTGCCTCCCTTTTGTCCTCGAAGAAGGCGTCGATCTGGGCGAGCACCTGACGATCGGTGAAGTGGCTAGCCGTGATGGCGCCCGAAGGACACCAGCTGGCACACGTCCCGCATCCCTTGCACAACGAGGCGTTGATCTCGGCCGCATACACCCCGAACGCGGTCTCGTGAAGCGCCGGCGCCTGGAATTCGCAGATGGCGACACAGTCGCCACAGCCGCGGCAGATTTCGGGGTCGACCACCGCCACCGCCGGCTCGAGCCGCACCCGGTCATAAGCCAGAAAGACCGCCGCCTTGGCGGCCGCCGCCGACGCTTGCGCGACCGTGTCGACGATGTCCTTCGGACCCTGCACCGTTCCGGCAAGGAACACACCTTCGATCGCCGTCTCGACCGGGGCCAGCTCGGGGTGCCGCTCGAGGAAGAACCCGTCGAGGCCGACGCTCGCCTTGAGCATTTCGTGGAAGTGGTCGGTCTCGGGCTGCCGTGGCCGCATTCCCACCGACAGCACAACGAGGTCGGCCGGCACCTCGATCGTGCGGTTGAGCAGGTCGTCGAAACAGCGCACCGCTTGAGCACGCTTCTTGCCGACGATCTCAGGCCGCTCGTCGGGTGGGATGCGAACGAAGAGGACTCCTTTGCCGCGCGCCTCTCGGTACATCTCTTCGGCGCCGGTCGAAATCGTGCGGATATCGCGATAGAAAACCGTGGTGTCGATCCCACGTCCGACGAACTCGATCGCTTGCTTGATGGCGGTCGGGCAGCAGTAGCGTGAGCAGCCGGAGAAACTCCCCGGATCGCGGGAGCCGACGCACAGGATCAGGGCCGCGCTCGATGGTTCGGCGCCCCCGAAGCTCAGGTCACCGTTGGCGCAGAACGCGCGCTCGAGCTCTTCCGATGTCACGACGTTTTCGAGCTCGTCGTAGCGATGCTCCGAGCCGGGATCGTAGAGATCGGCGCCGATCGCGAGAATCACGGCTCCGATCGGCAGCACCTCGTCGACCGAGCCCTCCAGGGTGGCCTCGAAACTGCCCACGAAACCAGTAATGTTCTTGACTTCGGTCTCGAGAAGCACACGAGCGCCGCTCTCCTCCAGCCTTTCGATCTTTTCCGCCAGAACCTCGGCCGCAGGTCGCAGGTTGGGGTAAAGCAGCTTGAGGTTGGGGTCGGCGAGGCGCCCTCCCAGACGATTCGATTTCTCCACCAACGTGACCGGGAATCCCTGAACGGCGAGATCGGTCGCGGCCTGGATGCCGCCAATACCGCCGCCGATCACCAACGCCGCCTGGGTCATGGCCGACGAACCCTTTTCGAGAGGCTCGAGGTGACGGGCGCGCGCCACACCCATGCGGATCAACGCCCGCGCCTTGTCTTGGGCCGCTTCTGGGGTGGCGGCGTGAACCCACGAGCACTGGTCCCGGATGTTGACCATTTCCAGGAGGTAGGGGTTGAATCCGATGCGATCGAGAGTCTCGCGAAAGACGGGCTCATGGGTACGCGGAGTACATGCGGCCACCACGATTCGATTGAGGCCGTGTTCGCGGATCGTCTCGACGAGCTCGTCCTGGCCGGTCGACGAGCAAGCGAAGAGATCGGTGCGGGCCACTTCGACACCCGGCAGGCTTTCCGCGTAAGCCGCCAGCTCCTCGACATCGAGGACCCCGGCGATGTTGATCCCACAATGACAGACCATGACCCCGACTTTTGGCGGGCCGCTCAGCTCCATGGGCTCGATTCGCTCGTCGACCTCCTCGACGCGGTGGCCCGTGAGGTACAGCTGCGCACGAGCCGCGGTGGCTGAAGCCTGAGCCACGCAATCGGGAATGACCTGCGGCCCGACCGCGCTGCCACACACGAAGATCCCGTCACGCGAGGTTTCGACCGCCGAGATCGCGGGATCGCGGCGAGCGATGAAGCCATTTTGATCGGTCTCGATGTCGAGCATTTCGGCGAGCTTGATGGCGCCGTCGTTGGGTGCAGCCGCAACCGACAGCACGACCATGTCGGCCGGGATCCTGGTCTGCTCGTGGCCGAGCGTGTCCTCGACGAAGACCTCGAGGTTGTCGTCGACGGGGTTGTGCGTCACTTTCGCCGGGCGTCCTCGCACATAGACTGCGCTCGCCTGTTCTTTGGACCGCTCGACGAAATCGTCGAAGCCTTTTCCAAAGGCGCGGAGATCAGTGTAGAGAATCGTGATCTCCTCGACCTCGGGGTCGTGCTGGCGGATCAGCATCGAGTCCTTGACAGCGTTCATGCAGCAGAAACGGCTGCAATAGGGACGACCACCCTCGCCACGGGCACCGACGCACTGGATGAACACAATTTTTTTCGGGGTCTCGAGGTCGGAGGGCCGAACCACATGACCATGCGTCACGCCCGATGCGTTGAGCATCCTCTCGAGCTCGAGGCTGGTGACGACGTTTGGGAGCCGGCCGTAGCCGTAGGCGCCAAGCTTCCGGGCATCGAACTCCTGGAAACCGACAGCGACCAGAATCGAACCGATGTCGAGCTCGACCTCGGTCGGCATCATGTCGAAATCGATGGCGTCGACCTCACAGGCCTCCATACAATGTCCGCATGGGAGGAGGTTGGGCGGATAGTTGGGATCCTGCTTCCGCTTGATGGCCTCCATCTTCTGGAGACGTTTCTTCTGGCGCTCGTTGAGGTGGGGAGTGAAGTTGAGGCAGGCGTTCGAGTCGATCACGTACGCCGCGGGTACCGATTGCGGGAAGGGCCGATAGATGGCTTTACGCGCCTTGAGACCCATATCGAACTCGTTGCCGCCCACCTGAGGGCAGTGATCGACACACAGACCACAGGCCACACACCGGTCCTCATCCACGAAGCGCGGGTTTTTTCGCACCCGCACCTTGAAATCGCCCGGCTCACCCTCGCAGCCGACGACCTCGGCGTTGGATATGACCTCGATCAGAGGATGCCGACCGGCATCCATGGCCTTAGGCCCGAGGATTCAAATGGCGCAATCCATGGTGGGAAAGGTCTTGTCGAGCTGAGCCATACGGCCGCCCAACGAAGGCGATTTTTCCACCACGGTGACCGGGACGCGAGCGTTTGCCAGGTCGAGAGCCGCCTGGATACCGGCGATCCCGCCCCCTATGACCAACGCGCGCAGGGCCTTCGCACCCTCCGATTCCGAGCCCGTCGTGTCTATCGAAGATCCCATTTCACAACCCTTCTCTTGAACTCGCGATCAAAAACACATCATCACGAACTCGCCGGCGCCGCTTCCTCCTCCTTCTTCGTCCCCGCGGCGCCGCCATAATCCTCTCCAAAGGCTGACCATCCCGCATCGAACGCGCGCAGATTGAGCTCCTCGGTGCCCTTCGGTACCGATTCCGCGACAGCATCGCGCATTGCCTCGCGGGGCACGATTTTGGAAGCCGCGGCGAAAAAACCCAACATGACGATGTTCTGCACGATCGCCCGCCCGATCTCCTCGGCAATCCGCGTCGACGACACCCCGTACGATGGCTGCCCCTTCTTGGGTTCGGCTTTCACGAGGTCCTTTTCGTAAATCAGCATGCCGTCGTCTGCGAGCTCATCACGGTACTTTTCGTAGCCCTCACCGGACATGACGACAAAGATGTCGGGGCGCCCGATATAGGGGTAGAGCACCTCGGTGTCCGACACGGCGAGGGTGGTGGAACAGGCCGAACCGCGAGCTTCGGGCCCGAAGCTCTGGATCATTGTGGCGTGCTTGCCGGCGTTGACCGCGCACGCATGACCGATGATATGGCCGGCGAGAACCACGCCCTGGCCGCCGAATCCGGTGATTCTGATTTCCGTCCGGTTAGTCATGGATCCACCCCCCTTCGGGGCCCATCGGCATGTACCGGTCCCCCAACACCCCCTCATAATGGGAGTGCATCATGTCGAGGAAGGTCGGCCGCTCCTCGTCAACGAAGTTGCCGCAGATAATCCTGTCTTGGAATCCGATATCAACCTCGCGGGTGTCGGCGCCGTGGCGGATTTCTGCCTCATCGTGGTAAAACCGCATCAGGTCAAGCCCGCTCCCGAGCCGATTGAGGCGCGCATAGAGCGTCGAGCACGGCGCGATCACCTCGATAAAGCGGAACCCCTTGTGGCGCAGCGCCATACGAATGCATTTGGTGAGGCGACGGATGTGCAAACACGTCCAACGTGCGACGAAGGATGCACCGCAGCTCTGCGCCAGATGCGGCAGGTTGAAGGGGCGCTCGTAATTGCCAAAGGGCATGGTCGACGAGCGCGCGGTCAACGGGGTCGTGGGGGCGTTCTGACCACCAGTCATGCCGTAGATGAAGTTGTTGACCAGGATCACCAGAATATCCATGTTGCGGCGGGCGGCGTGAATGAAGTGGTTGCCGCCGATTCCGGAGAGATCCCCATCACCCGAAAAGACGACCACCTGGAGCTCCGGCCGACCGAGCTTGAGACCGGTGGCAAATGGTATGGCGCGCCCGTGAGTCGAGTGGAACGCGTCCAGGTTCATATATCCGGCCACGCGCCCCGTGCAGCCGATTCCGGAGACGATGGCCGTCTTGTCGAGGTCGATATCGGACTCGTCGAGAGCAGTCGCGAAGCACTTGACGATAGTGCCGATACCGCAAGTAGGACACCAGATGTGGGGCATTCGATCCATCCGCAGGAAGGGAGCGATCGGATGCTCTTCGGGAACGGTAGTTTTGGATGTCGTACTCATCGGGCCGCCTCCACGATCGCTTGGCAGATGTCAGCCGGGTCGTGGACCCCGCCGCCCCCATGGGGCACCAGGATTGCCGGTGCCTGGCCACCGGCGCAACGCTCGACCTCGAGGACCATCTGTCCGTAGTTGATTTCCGGTACCACAAAGGCCTTCACCTTCTTTGCCAGCTCCCGAATCCGCTCCTCCGGGAAGGGCCAGACAACGATCAAGCGCAGGAAACCGACTTCGACACCCTCGGCGCGGGCCAGTTCGATACCCATGCGCGCCACGCGGGCGGTGATGCCGTAGGCAACTACGACGACGTCGGCGCCTTCAACGTCCTCCTCCTCGATGCGGATGATGTCGGCGGCGTTGAGGCGGATCTTGTCCATCAACCGGTGGACATTTGTCTCCTGACATTCGGCCGACATCACCGGATAGCCGCGCTCGTCGTGGGTGAGACCGGTGGTATGGAAGCGGTACCCGTCACCGGCGCGTACGAACTCCGGCACGGGCCGACCGTTGACTGCGTAGGGAAGATACTCACCGGGTTTTTTCTTGGATAGAACGCGCGGCACCACGTCGATCTCGTCGGCGGGCGGGATGACGACCTTTTCGGTCATGTGGCCGACGCACTCGTCCATCATGAACATCACCGGCACCCGCCAGGTCTCGGAGAGGTTGAAGGCGTCGATCGTGAGATCAAAGGCTTCCTGCGGCGACTGCGGGCACAGGGCGATGAGCTCGTAGTCTCCGTGGGACCCCCACCGCGCCTGCATCATGTCGGCCTGCCCGACCATCGTCGGCAGACCGGTCGATGGGCCCCCGCGCTGCACGTTGACGACGACGCACGGCGTTTCCATCATCGTCGCGAGGCCGATGTTCTCCATCATCAGGCTGAAACCGGGACCAGAGGTGACGGTCATGCATTTGGTGCCGGTCCACGCGCCTCCCGCGACCGCCGCCATGCTCGCCAGCTCGTCCTCCATCTGAATGAAGGTCCCCCCAATCATTGGAAAACGTTGCGAAATGCGTTCCACCACCTCGGTCGACGGCGTGATGGGGTAGCCGGCCACGAAGCGACAGCCCGCGGCCATGGCGCCTTCACCGCAGGCGTAGTCACCATCGAGGTAGTGGACTCCTGTCAGGACACCCGCTGGATCTGTTTTCAATTGGGACCTCCCTGGCCTTCTTCGTCCGACGCGCTCCGAGCCGCTATGGCTGCCGCTGCTTCTTCGTCGTCCGCGGCGACGCAGAAGATCGCGAAATCGGGGCAGATCATTTCGCAGAGGTTGCAGTTAACGCACTCACCGTCCTTGACCACCTCGGGCGGGTGATAGCCCTTGCGGTTGAAGTCCTCAGACATGACGAGCACGTCTTTCGGACAGTACTCGACGCAGAAGCCACACCCTTTGCAGCGGTCGGCGATGATAACGACCCGTCCATGCGGAACCGTCACCTGATCGATGTCCAGCGGTTTTCGCCAGTACCTCATTCGTCATTCCTCCCTGCCTGAATCGCGTTGCCACAAACTCGATGCTCGTAATTGCATCTCTAGGCCTCCATGTCATCCGAAGATCCTTCGTTGCCTCGCTGCCGGGGACGCAACGCGCATTCCCCCTGCAACTTCTCGAAAGAGCAGTTGGGACGGTAATAACCTGCGCATCGAAGACAGGTTTCTCGAGGGATCTCGGCCCTCGCCAACATATCTCCGCACACTTCCTCGAGAAGGTCGCACAGCATTGCTGTTTTTTCCCGTCCCAATGAATCGATCACGGGTGCGAGCTGTGCCGCTTTGCGGCGCTCGTAATCGCGGACCAGCTCTTCACCTTCCGTAGTCGGCTTCAACAGAATGGCGCGACGATCCGTATCTGAAGCCTCGCGATAGACGAGGCCCAGATGTTCGAGTTTGTCGAGATTCTTGCTGCTTGCGGCAGGCGACACGCCGAGGCACCGCGCGAGTTCCCCCACCTGGAGGTCAGAGTTGACGGTGATCAGCTTCAAGAAGCAGAATTGAGATCGGGTGAGATGGTGCCGGCAGACCTGGTTGAGAAAACCCTCTTCGAGGAATTCACGCAGCAGGGATCTCAGAACATGTCCGGAGCGCAGAAAGCGGTAGAAGTCATCGCCCGGCGGATCCAGATCCCCGAGACGCCCTCCCGACTTTTCACGTTCATCGCCGATTGGCATTGTTCACCCGGCTAATATTTTACGCCCTTAACAATTTATATCGTCAAATATAGACGTCAAGTGCAAATGTTCATTTGTTTTTGAGATTGAAACTCGTTCGACATCTGCCCGCCCACCCAGGAGAAACCCGTGCCCGTGTGGGATCGATCAGAGTTCTCGTCAGAGCGACGGATAGAACGTCTTCAAGATCTCTTGAGTCGACGGAGCAGGTTTGCCTGCCATCGCTTCGGTCTTGATGGCCTCGACCCGGTCGACCATGGTCGGCGTCTGCACCTCGTAGAGCACCCCGGTCGTGAGCACGTCCTTCTCGCGGGTGTACTTGATCGCGTTGCCGCGCTTGGAGGGGTCGTGATCCTCCGGCAGGCTCTGCAGCATCCCTTTCAGCCTCTTGAACTCGTCGTCGCCACGCCAGGTGACACAGGGCGACATGACGTTGAGGAAGGAAAAGCCGTGATGCTCGATCGCGGCCGTGATGAGCTCGGTGAGGCCTTTCATGTCGCCCGAGAAACCACGCCCGACCCAGGTCGCGCCGGTGGAGATAGCGAGCTCGCAGGGATCCACGGCCGGCTCGGGGTTGCCCCAGAACGTCGATTTGGTCTTGTCACCGGTCGGGGTGGTTGGCGCTACCTGCCCCTTGGTGAGGCCGTAGATCTCGTTGTCCATCAGAATGTAGGTGACGTCGAGATTGCGTCGGCAGGCGTGAATGAGATGGTTGCCGCCGATCGCGAGCCCGTCGCCGTCGCCACCAACCGCGATGACGGTCAGCTCCGGCCGTGCCATCTTGACGCCGGTGGCGAGGGTCAGCGCGCGACCGTGAACACCGTTAAAGCCGTAGGTCGTCACGTAGCCGGGCAGACGCGACGAGCAGCCGATTCCGGAGAGTAACACGGTGTTCCACGGCTCGATCTGGAGCGCCGCCATCGACCGGTAGAGGGCGTTGAGGACGCCGAAGTCACCACAGCCCGGGCACCACACCGGCTTGAGGTCGGTCTTGTACGCACCCGGTTTCAACTCGACCTTGGTTGGCGGACTCATACCAGCACCTCCCGCCGGAGCGCACCCATCTCCAGCACCTTTTGGATCTTGTCTTCCACCTCACCGACCGTCAGGTTCATGCCGCCCGACCGCTTGTAGACAAACGTGCGGGCCTCGGGCAGGTCGAGAAAGGTGCGAAGGTATTTGTAGAACTGGGCCGAGTACGAGAGCTCGATGACGATCACGTTGGCGACCGTCTTCAGGTACTCGTTGAACTCGTGGTAGGGAAAGGGGTAGAGGAGCTGTGGCACGAAAGCGGAAACCCGCTCGCCGCGCGCGATCGCCTTCTGGACCGCCTCCTTCACTGGGCCCTTCGAGGAGCCCCAGCAGATAATGCCGACATCCGCCTGCTCGGCGCCGTAGCGCCTGAAGAAGCTGTACTTGTCGCGCACCAGGCGCAGCTTGCGGTAGCGTTTGGCGTTCATTTTTTCGTGCACGATGTGCATCGAGGTCGGCGAACCGTCCTCGTCGTGCTCGAGCCCGTTGGTCTGATACTCGCCGCCCTTCATGCCGGGCCAGGACATCGGTGATATCCCCGACTTGGTGTCCTTGTAACGCTTGTACCCCCGGAGGTCGCCAGCCGACGGCACCTGGCGGCCCATGACCTCGTGGTCGAGGGTGAGCATCGACAGGGTCTCGCGGCGTTGGGCGATGAACTGGTCCGAAAGCACGATTACCGGCACCTGCGCCTCTTCGGCGATGTTGAAGGCCGCAACCGTGGCATGGAAGCAGTCCTCGACGTCCGCCGGCGCCAGCACCACCCTCGGCGCGTCACCGTGCGAACCCCACAGCGCCTGCCAGAGGTCCGACTGCTCGGACTTGGTCGGCAGACCGGTCGAGGGGCCGCCGCGCTGGACATCGATGATGACGGCGGGGATTTCGGCCATCGAGGCGAGGCCGAGCATTTCGGTCATCAGCGCCAGACCGGGGCCGGAGGTCGCGGTCATCGATTTGACGCCAGAAAAAGAACCACCGATAACCGCGCCGATGGCCGCCAGCTCGTCCTCGGTTTGGACAAGGTAGCCGCCCACCTTCGGCATCAGCTCCGACAGCAGGTGGAGCACCTCTGAGGACGGGGTGATCGGGTAGCCGGCAAAGAAACGGCAGCCTGCATGGAGGGCGGCCACGGCGCAGAGCTCGTTGCCCGACATCAGCAGCATCGGCTCGCCAGGTGTGAACTGGAGGCGCATCCCGGTTGCCGCTTCCTCGATCTTCGAGGCGTATTCGACACCCGCGTTGAAGCCCTTGATGTTAGCCTCGAGCACCCCTTTCTTCTTCTTTGAGAACTTTTTGCTGATTGCCCGTTCCAAAGGCTTCCTGGGGAGGTTGAAAAGCTCGCTCAGGAGACCGATAGTGACGATGTTCTTGGCTAGGGTCGTTCCGGCCGCCTCCTTGGCGAGCTCTATGAAGGGTACCGGCACCCACTTGACCTCCTCCACCGGACCGAGATCGATCTGGTCACGCGGGGTCTCATCGGTTGCCTCATACAGAACGACCGCGTTCTCACCGCAGACAATCTCGCCGCGGAAACGGCCAAAATCGGCCCAGTTGAAAACCACCAGCACCTGCACCAAATCACCCTGGGCGAAGATCGGATCGGCACTCAATCGCACCGTGCACGACGACTCCCCACCGCGAATCTGCGGCCCGTAGGCCTCCACCTTCATGACATGGAGCCCCTCGGACGCCCCAGCCTGCGCCATCATGTCTCCCACGGTGATGACACCATCACCACCGGATCCGACGATCGCGAACGTCAAGTCCCGTGTCGGCATTGACTGTCCTCCCTAGACCATTTTTGCCAAACGGCGGGTCTTCACCCGCCTCGAGAGATTGTGAACCCTTTCACATCAAAAGTCCACCGTTGGATTTCGTGCCGCAGACGGCACGGAATTGAGATTTCAGATCAGGCTCCTTCCGAGCCCTCCATCCACCGGCAGGGCAACTCCCGTGATACCAGAGGCGACCTCCGAACACAGGAAACCGACCACCGCCGCGACCTCTTCCGGGCGCAGCAGGCGACGGACTGGAGCCTGAGCCGCCCATCCGGCGAAGACGTCTTCGACTGTCACGCCGTCGCGTTCTGCGACGTGGTTCGCCAGCACTCCGAGGCGATCGGTGGCGGTGAAACCGGGGCAGACGCTGTTGACCGTCACACCGTCAGCCGCCACCTCATCCGAGATACTCTTGAGATAACCGGTGACAGCGGCACGGAGAGCGTTTGACAGCACCAGGCCCGGCAGCGGTTCTCTGACCGCGATCGATGTGATGGCGACGAACCGGCCCCAACCCGATGAACGCATCGCCGGCAGAGTGAGCGCGGCAAATCTTTGCACGGGCAAAAGGAGGAGCTCACAGGCGGCGGAAAGATCTTTGGCCGTTGCCGCTATCGCCGGCATACCGGGCGGGCCGCCGCCGTTGGTGACGACGATCTGCGGCTGACCGAACGCATCACACGTAGCTGCCACCACCGCTGCGGGCGCGCCCGCGTCGGTGAAATCGGCGGCGCACCCCTCGACCGATTCACCGCCGGCTGCGCGAATACGATCAACCGCCTTCGCCACACGCTCCTCGGAGCGGGAAACAACCATCACTCGGGCGCCGGAGCGCGCCAACAGCTTGGCCACTGCGTAGCCGAGCCCCGACGAGGAACCACCGACAATCGCGGTTTTGCCGTCAACGCCGGAAATCACTGGAGTCCCTCGAGCGGGTAGGACGGATCTACGTCAACCGGCAGATCAGTTAGTCCCTCGATCGCTGCCGCCATCGCCGGGTGGACCGTGCCATACCGCTCCACCATCGAGAGCGCCGCGTCGTAGTCGCCGAGTGCCTGGATCATCAGAAGCTCGTGAGCGAGGTCCCGGAAGCTCTCCTGGAAGAGCTCGGGCACGGGTCGGAAGCGGCCGTCCTCGGTGAGCTCCACGGCGCCTTTCTCGAGCAGGAAGTTGGCCTGCAGGACCATTCCCAGACCGTGCGCCTCGGCGACCCCGAAGCGGGTGGTGCGAAACATCCCGGCGGTATACGTCCACGGCAGGCTGTCGAGGATCTCCGGCGACATCACCCCACTCTCGACGAGGGCATAGATGTCGTAAACGCCGAGCACGTCGGCCTTCGCCTCCTCGAACGCAGAGTAAAGATCCTTGAGCTCGAGCCGGACCTCGGTGTCGCGACCGTCGACGGTGATCTGTCCCGGTCCAATGCCGTGCGACAGCTCATGGTGGAGGGTGAACTGGTAGAAAGCCTCGAAATCGATGAGATCCGCCTCGTCTGCCGGGAGCACGCGGCCCGCGATCGGGGTCAAGATGGCTTCGTACTTTGCGCGCATGACATTTTTCAGCAGCACCTTCTTGGAGCCCTTTTCCTCACGAACCCTCTCGTCGTTGGGGAGGTTGAAGGCGATCGTCTGAACCCCGGCACGGCTGTCGCCTGCGGTGAAGAGCTCGTCCACCACCCGAATCGGCGACTCCGAGCCGCGGTCGAAGTTCTTGTGCTCGTCGGGAATCGGTAGATTGCGCTCGAGGAACGGCAGCTGCGACTTGAAGACCTCGAGCCGAGCCGAGTCCTCCGGCTGCGCAACGCAGACGAACGATTCAAAGGCCGCCTTGTAGCCGAAGAGATGGTCCTCGTAGGTCTCGTAGGGGCCGATCACCACTTCAATGTCGGAATCGAGATCCATCCAGGCGACATCCGAGGCGTAATAGTCGTCCGTCATGAAAGCTTCCGCGCGCAGCTCGAGAAACCGCCGCAGGCTTTCATTGTTGGTGGCCCGAGCCGCAGCCTTGAGCTCTTCTGCGGCGGTCTCGAGCAGCTCACGGTAGGCCGCAGAGTAGGGCACGGCGACGAGGTCGTCGCCCTCCCGGCGAATGATTGTGAATAGGGACGTGAAAGTCTCGCGGTCCGCCGGATGTGCCTCGAGCCACGCCTCGAACTCGCCGGCCGTCATGTCCTCAGGGTAGTAGCCGGCGCCTTCCGGACGGGGTTGTTCGCCGAGAAACGGCTCGTTGTGGGCCAGCCGGTCCCACGGCCCGTACATGATCCGGTAATAATCCCTGGCGGCTTCCGCTCCTTTGCCCTCGAGGGCTGCGACAACGGGTGCAAACCCGGGGTTGCCGGCCCATGCCTGCAACTTGAAGATCTCATCGATCGCCTGTCCGGCATTGACCAGGTGTTGCAGCGCCTGGCGGTCGCCAGCTGAGAGGTGGGACACATCCGCGGTCAGCGACTGCTCGACAAACTGCGCGCGCCGTTCGGCAATGTCACTCACGATGTGCAACCCTTCCCCGGGCGGTGAACCGTCACGCGGGCCGCATGCGAGCACCATCAGGCTGCATAGCAAAACCATGATTCCTCGTCGCCACATCACGCACCTCCAAGGTCATTTCCTCAATCGGGTTTGACGGCCCACACCGCGTAGTCGCGGGGACCGTGAAGGATCTCGTCGAGACGGTCTCGCAGCCGGTCCACCCGTTCGGCCAGCATCGAGATCTCGGGGTCGGTGACCGCCCCGGTACCGCCCTCGTCATCCGCCAGCAGCTGTTCGGGCGGGAAGGGATGCAACAGCTCGCGGCGGTCGAGTACAAAGCCCGCAGCGCGCAACATGAGCTCTAAGGTCTCCGGAAGCAGCGGCCGTTGATGGGTAGGATCCTGCCAATAAAGCGACGCGCCGACCCGCAGGCTGTGCGGGTTGGGGCACTCGGCGATCAGCAGACCCCCGGGACGCAACACCCGCCGGATCTCGGCAAGCACCGAGACCAGTATTGCCGGCGTCAGGTGCTCGAAGAGATGCACGGCGGTGACCGCACCTCGGCTCTCGGTGCCTTGTTCTTTGAGCACCTCGAACACATCGCCTTCGACGATCTCGAGGCCGCGCCTCCGTGCCGCTTCGGCCAGCGCATGGTCTCCTTCGACACCGGTCGCCTTGACTCCCGCCTCGCGCAGGAGCAGAAGCAGCTCGCCGCGCCCGCAGCCGAGATCGAGCACCGGCTGCGCGGGACGAAGATCGGGTAGATATCGGTCCATCCGATGCCGGATCTCGTCCTCGCTACCACGGAAGCTCTCGAGCAAGAGCGGCTGAACCTCGGCGAGAGCGTCGGCAAGCCGGTCCTCGTCGATGAGAGTGGTTCCCGAAACCGGCAACGGCTCCCCACGCAACGACCGCTCGGACAGCGACGCAACCTCTTCCAGCTCCTCCGCGAGCCTCTCGAGCAGGGCGTCCGCCCGCGCCATCGACGCCGGAAATACTCTGTCCCTCAAGCGCCCGATTTCCTGTGACACGTCGCGCAGGGCGTCCTCGACCGTGTTCGCGCGCTTTTCCAGCGGTGCGACCCTCCGCGCGCGAACCTCCTCGAGCTCGGTTTGAATCGCCTGGATAGCGTGGCCGATTCGTTCTTCGGCGTTTTGAAGATCGGCTCGCTGGTTCTCGAGCCGTCGCTGTAGTCCCCACGGCGTCAGTGCGAAGACAGACTTTGCCCAGCGGTAAAGGGGGCTCTTCATCGAATCCTGCCCGTCGGGTTGCGTCGGGTCGGGGGGCGCGGCGTGGTCGTCGCCGCCCATGGCTTATTCGGCGACCGTCCCGGTCTCGGGGCGCTCCTCGGCCTCGTGAACCTCAGTTCTGATCTTGTTGTCCTCAACGACTTCGGCCACCTTTTCCGTCTCAGCCGCCAAATCTTCATCGGGAATCTCGAGCCGACCTTCGGCCGCGAACTCGGGCGCAATGGCGTCAGGGTCCTCCCCGGGGCGTACAACCCTGACGGGAAGGGCGACACTGATGTTACGGTGAATCTGCAATACGACGTCGTGTGCCCCGAGCTCTTTGATTGGGTGTTCGAGGAGAATCCGTTTCCGGTCGAGATCGAACCCACGCTCCACGAGCTCGCGATGGATATCCGCGACGCTCACCGATCCGAAGAGGACGTCCTTTTCACCCGCCCTTCGTTCGAAGGCGAGCTTGGTCCCTTCGAGTGAGGCCGCGAGCTTCTCGCCGGCCGAACGGCGTTCGAGATCCATCTCCTCCCAGTGGCCCTGTTCCTGATCGAACCGACGCCGGTTGCCCGGGGTGTCGGGATAGGCCAGCCCTTTGGGCAGGAGATAATTGTTGGCGTAACCGCGCTTCACCACAACCGAGTCGCCCCGCTCACCAAGGTGCTCGATGTAGTCGTTGAGAATCACCTTCATTTCGTTCCTCCGTCGTCGTCAACCTTGGGCCGGAGCGGATGGAAGCTGTCCGCAACACCGAGCGCTGCAACCAGCAGCGGCATCGGTCCTTGCAAGCACAGCAGGGCAACACCCCAGCGCACGAGCCAGCCTCGCCCGAACCAGCGCGCGAGGTGGGCTCGGATCATAGCTAAACCCTGGACAAAATACAAGATGAGCACCGCCACCAGGAAATTGATCGCCACCCACCGCACGACGCCACCCAAGAGCAGCGTGCCGCCCCCGGCGAGCACGAACAGAGCCGCCAGCCAATCGTCATTTCGGTACGCCTCGAACGGTGTAACCGACACCCGCAGGCCGAGCAATGGAAGCCGTGGGCGCACCCAGAAAAGAACCAGCACCAGATAGGCCACCGGGACGCTGGGCAGCACCCAGGCCGCGGCGCGCTCAGCCGCGTCGAGGGCCAGCTCCACGCTTCCCTCGGCCAATCCCCACGCGGCGTAGAGCTCGCTCGCATTCTCCGACGCTGCACGCATCCACCCGGCGACGGCCTCCATGGGGGTCTGAGGTGAGGCGATCGCGGCCACCGCCCCAAGACACACCAGGAGTCCGCTGATGGTTGCGACCGCCACCCACCGGCCCTCGCTCAACCGCCACCGGACCCAGACGTCAACCGTTGCCGACGGCAGGATCACGAGCAGAGCGTAGGCCGAGAGAAGCGGGAGGGCGAAACCGGCAAAGCCGCCGAGAGCAGCAACGGCGAGCAGCGCCGCCACAGGTCCCCACGCCCGGTATCCCGGCGACCCGCCCGACTGGAAGTGGAGCACGGGAAGCGTCCCGAGTGGGGCAATCAGCAGGCCCAGCAGCGGAATAACAAACAACCCACCGACCAGCAACAGGGCAACAAGGCCCGATGCCACTGCACCAAGGCGGGGGATCTGCGGCCGCGGGGCCTGCGCCTCCGGCGTGTCGGGTCGTTCGATGGTCATCTGATGACCCCCGATCGCGGTCGACCGGAGAAAAACTGGTCAGGCGCCGGTGTACGGCAACAGCGCCATGAACCGTGCCCGCTTGATCGCCCGCGTCAGCTTGTGCTGGAAGGCGGGGCGGGTCCCGGTTACCCGGCGCGGCAGAATCTTGCCGTTGGTCGGTGTGTACTCACGGAGGAGGTCGACATCCTTGTAGTCGATGTAGTTGATCTTCTCGACCGTGAATCGGCAAACCTTGACGCGTCGACGAAAACGTTTCCTATTGGGTCTCATCGCAGTCTCCTCAGTCCTCGTCCGCCGCGTTCTCGGCCTTTGCGGCTGCCCTGGCGGCCTTTTTCGCAGCACGCGCCTCGTACTTGGCGTCCATCTTGCGTTTGCGCCGCAGTTCGCGGTCCATGTTGAGGATCAATGACCGCATGACCGAATCGTTGGTCCGCATCTCGAAGTTGAGCTTCTCGAGTACCTCACCGCCAACATTCACCTTCCAGAAGTGGTAGACACCGTAGCTCTTCTTCTTTATCGGGTAAGCGAGCTGACGCCGCCCCCAGGTGTCCTTACCGGCAACTTCGCCGCCGGCGTCCGTGATGATGCCTTCGAGACGCTCCAGGGTCGAGGTCTCTTCCTCAGGCGGGATCTCGGGGTCGATAATGACCCCCAACTCATAAAGGGGCATTTCCTTCTCCTCTTGGCCTTCGGCTCCGAAACGGGTTCGGAGCAAGGAGTTATTTTTCCCGGTCACACCGGGAGTCGGTATTGTACGGGTTTTTCGGCGTAAATCAAGTTCCAAAGGCTATACGGCCTTACGGCCATACGGCATTACGGCCCCGGATGGGTGGGTCGCCCGTATAGCCGCATAGCCGTATAGCCGTGGGTGGGTGGGCGGCGGAACCCGTATAGCCGCGGGCGGGTGGGCGGTGGAACCCGAATAGCCGTTGAGCCGCGGGTGGGAGGGTGGGGTCAGTAATCATGCGTTCCCATACGAACCGGAACCCCAAACTTTTCCTCGAGGACACGAGTCACGCCCTCGACATTCATCGGGCAGTTCATCAGCCCGGTCGCCTTCTTGACGCAGGTGCCGAAGTAGATCTCGTCGACACCGACGTTGAGGCTTTCGAGTACTGTCATCTGGAGATCGACTTTCGGCACCACCAGGCCCGGGCAGTCACCACAGCCGGTTTTGAAGACCACCCGCACCTCACCCTGATCCTCGAAGACAAATGTGTTTTCGTTGACCGACTTGTAGCACTTGGCGCAGCCGACACAACTCGCGTCCTGGATCCGCTCGCAATAGATCATGCCGATGCGTTTGGCCATCACTGCCTCCCCTCGCTTGCTGAATATCGGTATCGTAAATCATTTGTTTTGAGGTAGAAAACTGCTCAAATGAACACTAAAGCAGGCGGGGCCACGAAGGGATGAGGTGGATCTTGGCGGCGCTGCACTCCATCAACACAGAAATCGACCCGAACGATTTTGGAACCGCGAAGACGCCAAGAACGCAAAAACCATTTCTCGACCAGGCAATGAAACCTTTGCGTGTTCTTTGCGACTTTGCGTCTTTGCGTTTTCAAATCACCTTGACGCCGCCCGTGACTTCCAAGAAGCGGAGAAACCTCCCGGGCGGGTGGGCGGCCCGTATAGCCGTCCTGCCATATAGCCGCAGAGCCCTGTGACCGAAGTGCGGGCCCTCGGGAACGGGATCGGGATCGAATTGCCTAGCGCAAACCTGACGGAAAGCCCTCGGGGGGATGGTCATACTCGACGCCCGACTCGCCCTTCACGATGTTGCCCATCGGAAATCCGGGGCACCCTGAATCGCGGAGTCCGCGAAGAACCATCTCGAGCTGTTTCGGGGCAACGACCAGCACCATTCCGACACCGAGATTGAAGGTCCGCCACATATCGTCTTCCGGAACCTGCCCCTTCTCCGCCAGCAGACGAAAAACCGGTGGGATATCCCACGCCCCCACCTTGATGATGGCGCGCAAACCATCGCGCAGGACCCGCGGTAGATTGTCGGTCAGACCACCGCCGGTGATGTGGGCCATGGCATGCACCCGGCCCTGCTCGACCAGCGGCCACACGGGTTCGAGATAACAGCAGTGGATCGCCAGCAGCTCGTCGGCAACCGTACGACCGAGCTCTTTGACCGAGTCTCCGGGCCCGAGCTGCAACTGCTCGAAAAAGACCTTCCGGGCGAGCGAGTATCCGTTTGTATGGAGACCCGACGAGGGGAGTCCAACCAGCACGTCACCCACCCTCGCCGCGGATCCATCGACGATCCGGCGCCTGTCGACAAGCCCGACGATGAAACCTGCGAGATCATACTCGCCATCGCCGTAGAAACCCGGCATCTCGGCGGTCTCGCCGCCGAGGAGGGCGAGACCGTGCTCGCCACAGGCAACCGCGATTCCCCCGATGACGTCTGCAACCACATCGGGGTCGAGGCGGCCGGTGGCCAGGTAGTCGAGAAAAAACAGTGGTCTCGCTCCCTGGACAAGGATGTCGTTGATGCAATGGTGGACGAGATCACGCCCCACGGTGGTGTGCCGGTCAGCGGCAAACGCGACCTTGAGCTTGGTGCCGACACCATCCGCCGATGCCACCAGCACCGGCTCCTTGAGCCCTTTCATGGGCAGCCGGAACAGGCCCCCGAATGCTCCCTGATCGGAAAGCACATCCGAGGTGTAGGTGTTGCGAACCATCTTCTTGACCTGGGCGAGTGCCCGGTCCTGGGCGTCGATGTCGACGCCTGAGTCGCGATATGTGGTCATCGGCGATCTCCTCCTCAAATTCCGCCGGCCACGGCCGCAGACCTCGGCCGGCGAAAGTTGAAATAGATTTTATACTGGTGCCGGATCACCGTTCCTGATACAACCTCACCATGACGTTGCTGCGACGATATCGAAGCTACAACCTCCCAGCCGCAACCCACAACACCTTGCTCGACGCTGCACGACGAACCGTCGGCTCCGGTATCGAAGGGATCGAGACCGAGCACTGTTTTTACGTCGAAACATTGCGCGATCTGCGAAACGAGGAGCTGCGCGTCCTCGACTGGTTGCTCACCGAAACCTTTGCACCCGATCGATACGGCCTTGCCAGTTTTCTCGACGATCGCCTCGGAACAATCTTCGAGGTCGGCCCACGCATGACCTTCACAACCGCCTGGTCGACCAACGCGGTTTCGATCTGCCACGCCTGCGGCCTCCATACTGCCCGCCGCTTGGAGCACTCACGACGCTACCTGCTGCGAACCAGAAAACCGATCGTCGGGGAAGGCGCGATCGCACTTCTGGCATCGATGCACGACCGCATGACCGAGTGTCCCTACCCGGAACCGTTGACCGAATTCGCCTCCGGCGCCAGCCCGGCCGCAGTCGGCAGGGTACCGGTGATGGCCGAAGGACGGAAGGCACTGGAACACATCAACGACCATCTCGGTCTCGCCTTCGACGATTGGGACCTCGACTTCTACACCGCCCTCTTCCGCGACCGTATCGGCCGCGACCCGACGGATGTCGAGTGCTTCGATATCGCCCAGTCCAACAGCGAGCACTCGAGACACTGGTTTTTCAAGGGCCGCCTCGTGATCGACGGCGAGGAAATGCCGAATCACCTTTTCGAAGTGGTACGCCGGCCCTACGAGGCCAACCCCAACAACAGCGTCATCGCGTTCCACGACAACTCGAGCGCGATCCGGGGATTTCCGGCCAGGGCCGTGCTCAGCGCCGAACCGCACGGACCATCGCCACTGGTCGAACGCAAGCTCGATTTCGACATCATCTTTACCGCCGAGACCCACAACTTCCCATCCGGGGTCGCGCCCTTCCCCGGCGCCGAGACCGGCACTGGCGGGCGCATCCGCGACGTCCACGCCACCGGTCGCGGAGCGCTGGTCGTTGCGGGCACCGCCGCCTACTGCGTTGGAAATCTTAGGCTGCCCGGGTACGAGCTTCCCTGGGAAGATCCCGGGTTTCAATACCCTCCGAACCTCGCGTCGCCGCTGGCGATCGAAATCGAGGCCTCGAACGGTGCCTCCGACTACGGCAACAAATTCGGCGAACCCGTGATCGCGGGGTTCACCCGATCAGCGGGGTTGCGCCTTCCAGACGGCGAGCGTCGCGAGTGGATCAAACCGATCATGTTTTCGGGTGGAATCGGTCAGATCGACGCTCGGCATACCGACAAGGAAGAGCCCGAACCCGAGATGTGGGTGGTCAAGATCGGTGGGCCCGCCTACCGCATCGGGATGGGGGGCGGCGCCGCCTCCAGCATGGTCCACGGCGACAACCCCGAGCACCTCGATTTCAACGCCGTGCAGCGCGGCGACGCGGAGATGGAGCAAAAGGTCAACCGTGTGATTCGCGCCTGCTCCGAGCTCGGCCGCGACAATCCCATCGTCAGCATCCACGACCAGGGCGCCGGCGGCAACTGCAACGTGCTCAAGGAGATCGTCGAACCGGCCGGCGCTCGACTCGAGATCCGCGAGATCCCCGTCGGAGACGACAGTCTCTCGGTGTTGGAAATCTGGGGCGCCGAATACCAGGAGAACGATGCCCTCCTCCTTCGGCCCGCCGACGAGACCGCGTTTCGCGCCCTCTGCGAACGGGAGAGGGTCCCGGTGTCGTTTGTCGGCAAAGTCACCGGCGACGGACGGGTCATCCTCCACGACGCAGAAAATGACTCGACCCCTGTCGACCTCGTCCTTGACCACGTGCTCGGTGAAGTTCCGCAGAAGACCTTCAAAATGGAGCGGCGGCGGCCGACCCTCGAACCGCTGCAGCTGCCTCCAGGAACTGATGTCGGGCAGGCGCTCGACCGTGTTCTCCGCCTCCTGTCAGTCGGTTCGAAGAGATTCCTCACGACCAAGGTTGACCGCAGCGTTAGCGGGTTGGTGGCTCAGCAGCAGTGTGCCGGCCCGCTGCAGCTTACGGTCGCCGACGTGGCGGTGATCGCGCAGAGCCACTTCGGCACCACCGGCGCCGCGACCGCGATCGGCGAACAGCCGCTCAAGGGCCTCCTCGATCCAGCAGCGATGGCGCGCATGGCGGCCGGCGAAGCCCTGACGAATTTGGTGTGGGCGAGGGTCACGGCGCTCGAGGACGTGCGCTGCTCGGCGAACTGGATGTGGGCGGCCAAGCTGCCCGGAGAGGGGGCCGATCTGTACGACGCCGCCATCGCCATGAGCGATCTCATGCTCGAGCTCGGGATTGCTGTGGATGGCGGCAAGGACAGCCTCTCGATGGCAGCGAGAGCACCGATCGATGACGGCGGAGAAGAGGTTGTAAAAGCGCCGGGCGCTCTCGTGATCTCGGCCTACGTGAGCTGTCCCGACATCACGCTGACCGTCACCCCCAACCTCGAGCTCCCGGGCCGTGGACGGCTGCTTCTGATCGATCTCGGCGACGGCCACCACCGGCTCGGAGGATCGGCTCTCGCCCAGGTCTACTCGCAGATTGGCGATTCGGCACCGGATCTTGAAGACGCGGCGACATTTGTACGGGCTTTCAAGGCGATTCAAGACCTCATCGCGGTACATCTCGTGACGGCCGGCCACGATCGTTCCGACGGCGGATTGATCACGACCCTGCTCGAGATGGCCTTTGCCGGCAACTGCGGCATCGACGTCGCGCTCGGCGGCGAGCCCGGCACCGACGCCATCTCGCGTCTCTTCTCCGAGGAGCTCGGGCTGGTGATCGAGGTCGACGAGGCGGACGTCGAGACCGCCCTCCGGGTCTTCCGATCGGCCGAGGTGCCGTGTGAGGTCATCGGGCGGACCGTGATCGAGCCCAAGATCCGCATCGCGGTCAACGGCAGAGAGGTCCTGTCCGCGAACATGAGAGATCTTCGGGACCTCTGGGAGGCGACCTCGTTTCGTCTCGAGCTCGAGCAGGCAAACCCCGACTGTGTGGCTGCCGAACGGGACGGATTGCGAGCCCGCACCGCACCACCCTACGCCCTGTCATTCATCCCCCAGCCCACCTCCCAGGCGGTGATGTCACGGAACTCCAAGATCCCGGTCGCCATCCTTCGAGAGGAGGGCTCGAACGGCGACCGCGAGATGGCGGCGACGTTTCTCGCCGCCGGCTTCGAGCCGTGGGATGTGGCGATGTCCGATCTGCTGGCGGGAACGATCACCCTCGACCGCTTCCGCGGCCTGGTGGCGGTCGGTGGCTTTGCCCACGCCGATGTGCTCGACGCCGCCAAGGGATGGGCGGCATCAATCAGGTTCAACAGTGATCTGTGGTCACAGTTCGAAATCTTTCTCGACCGCCCGGACACGTTCAGCCTCGGGGTCTGCAACGGCTGCCAGCTACTCGCCCTCCTCGGTCTCGTGCCGTGGCCCGGCATCGAAGATACGGCCCAACCGCGTTTCGTGCGTAATGCCTCGGGCCGCTTCGAATCGCGCTTCGCTACCGTGACAATTCGCCCGAGCCCGGCCATCATGCTGCGCGGAATGCAGGGCTCGACCCTCGGCATCTGGTCGGCCCACGGAGAAGGCCGGGCGCTATTCCCGGACCAAGCGATCTTGCAGCGCGTCAAGGCAGACGGCCTCGCGCCGATCCGCTTCACCGACGACAGCGGCGAGATCACCGAGTCCTACCCCCACAACCCGAACGGCTCCCCACACGGCATCGCCGGTCTCTGCTCATCGGACGGCCGCCACCTGGCGATGATGCCGCACCCCGAGCGCACCGCAACCCCCTGGCAGTGGGGCTGGATGCCGAGGGACTGGCGGCAACACCTCGACGCCTCGCCGTGGCTGAAGATGTTCCAGAACGCCAGAGAATGGTGTGAAGGGAGAAAAGGCTGAAGCGAGGCGAGAAGGGTGCTAGGTCCGCAGTACCGTGACCGAGGTTCTCGGCGTGGCGAGCCCAGGGCTCGTGCAGCTGCCACCGGTACGCTGCGGAACTGCGGACGTGGCACTATAGCCCGCATATCTCACTAACTATCTACTCCGGCCGGAAATCTGCTGAGATATGCGGGCTAGCGAGGCAGACTGCGACGCTCGAAGTGAACACCCTTCCCGTCAAGGGAGACCCTGAACATCTCTTCGCGCGTGACGGCGTCGACCATTGTTCCGTTTCCAACAGTCGTATGCAGTGACTCACACACAAGGTTCGGGCAGTTGTTTTCGGCCGAGAGGTGCATCCCGACGACCGCCCGCAGCACGGATGACCCCACCCTGTCGACGGCCTCGCAGCTCTGATGGTTCGAGAGGTGGCCGGTGCGGGAATCAATGCGCTGCTTGAGGGGCCACGGGTAGGGGCCGTGGCGCAGCATGTCCTTGTCGTGGTTGGTCTCGAGCAGCAGCAGTTCGCAGCCCTGCAGCCGCTGCTCGAGCAGCTTGGTGAAGATGCCGGTGTCGGTACACAGAGCAGCGCAACGGTCGCCGTCATCGAAGACGTAGGCCACCGGTTCGGCGGCGTCGTGCGAGGTGGCGACGGGCGTGATTCTGATGTCCCCGATGCGAACGGTGGTCCCCGACTCGAGCTCGCCGCCGCTGTCGCTGCGCACGTCGATCCTCGACCACGTGCCGTGGGTCGTCCACACCGGCGCTGCCCTGTGCCTGCGCAGAAAAACCTCGAGGCCGCGGACATGATCGGAGTGTTCGTGCGTCAAGAGAATCGCGTCGATTTCATCGGGAGACCTGCCGAACGCCTCGAGGCGACATCGCACCTGCAGGGCCGAGACACCGACGTCGACCAGGATCGAGGTCTCTCCCGAGGAGATCAGCACCGCGTTGCCCGACGAGCCGGAGGCGAGGACCAGGGCTTCCACCATCACACCCCGGTCGAGCCGAAGCCGCCGTCGCCTCGCTCGGAGACGCTGAGAGCCTCGGACTCGACAAAGGACGCGCGGGTCACGGGTGCGATCAGGAGCTGAGCAATGCGATCGCCGCGGCCGATGGAAACTGTCTCCGACCCGAGGTTGATCATCAGAACCTTGAGCTCGCCGCGGTAGTCGCTGTCGATGGTGCCTGGTGCGTTGACGATGGTGAGGCCGGCCTTGATGGCGAGACCTGACCTGGGTCGCACCTGGCCCTCGTAGCCCGCCGGAATCTCAACCACGAGACCGGTGGGCACCACCGTACGGTCGCCCGGTCCGAGGATCATCTCCGACTCTACCGCCGCACGGAGATCCGCCCCGGCGGCTCCGTCGGTGGCGTAGGCCGGCAACGGCAGACCCTCGGCGTGAGGGAGGCGTCGAATGCGGACTTCGATCGTCACTGAGGGATGATACGACATCTCCGCCCACCCACCCGGCAGACGGCTATTCGGCCCCCCCATCCACCCACCCACGGCTTAACGGCTCAACAATAAATCGATCGGACTTGGCGTTGGCGTTGTCAAGAGTATGCGCCGTATAGCCGTCTACCCATATAGCCGTTGAGCCCGCCGACCGAACGACACACCGTTGAAAACCGAGAGTTCGCTGAGGACGTCTTTACGCGACCCTGATTGCTGCGCCCTCTGGGCCACAGACCGCGGAGGCACAGCTGTCGGGCTGCAGGATTTCAGCAGCAAGACGAAGCACATCGTCGTGGGTGACGGCTTCGAGCTCGCGGCACACGACCTCTGGATCGTATCTCCGGCTGCGTTCGAGCACCTCACCGACGTCGAGTGAGCAGCGCGCCGAGGGAGACTCCATGTCCATGCGCAAGCCGCGTAGGATGCCCTCCTTCGCCACCTCGACCTCTTCGTCTGCGAGATCGTGAGAGATGCGACCGAGCTCGTCGAGGACCAGCCGCCAGGAGTCTGCAAATGCCTGCGGCGCGCAGGCCCACCCGACCTCGAGGAAGCCACCGAGTCTCCACATCACGGGCCCGGCCCAGATGTCGTAGGTCAGGCCCTCTTCCTCGCGAAGGCGCTGGAAGAGGCGACTCGAGGCGCCATCGCCGAGGGTCCGGTTGAGGACTACCAGCGCGGGAATCCTCGGATCGGAAACTGAGAGGGCCTCGAAGGCGAGTCGTGCATGCACTTGATCCGTGCCCTCGCGGCTGAGATCGAGATGGGCGCCGCGCCAGCTCAAGGGTGGCAACTCGGGAGAGGTCGGAACCTGGTCGAGAGGGAGGCGCGCGAGCTTGCTCGCAACCTCATCCGGTGCAACATCCCCAACAACCGCCGCCACCATCCCACCCGGCCGGACGAGCACCGAGTGGTGATCCCTGAGAACCTCGGCCGTCAATGCGTCAAGGGTTTTCATGGTTCCGATGACCGGTCGTGCCAGCGGGTGTTCGCCCCATGCCGCTTTCAGCAAGGCCTCACCAACACGCTCCGCCGGGTCGTCGGCAACCAGCTCGATTTCGGCCCGCGTCACCCGCCGTTCGAGCTCCACATCGTCCGGTTCGAAGGTCGGGCTGAGGACGGCATCGACCAGCAAATCGAGGGCGTCGCCCGTCGCATCGGCCGTTGTGTTGATGCTGATTCCCATCAGCTCCGAGCTCGTCCACGCATCAACCTCACCGCCGAGGCGGTCAACAACACGCGCCAGTGATCGCCGATCGTAGGCGCCACACGCGCGAAGAGTCAGGTGCTCGACGAGATGGGTGGCGCCGGCGATCGGCTGCGGATCGTGGGCCGCACCGCGGGTGATCCAGACGCCGGCGGCAACGGTCTCGCGACCTGGCGCGGTTTGCAGGAGAAGGGCAGGAGGCACGGGGGCTTCTCGTTTCGGCACGGCGCGGAAGTGTACCACCCGCCCCGCCAGATACAAGGTTCAAGATGCAAGATCCACCCACCCTCCCCCACGGACACACCTCCATCTTGTACCTTGCATCTTGTATCTTGCACCCGGGTGGGCGGGCGGGATCAGTAATTCGGCGTGCCGGTATACTCCGGCCGCGGCGTCGGGCCTTGTGGCGTCCGATTGTCTTCGTTCGGAGGCAGCCCCGGCGGACCTTGCTCTTTCAATACGAACTTCCACATGTCGTATTGGGTCCTGCCCTCGTAGACCTTGATGCTGGTCTCGGTCGACAGGGAATGGACACCGATGATCGGCCCGACCTTTTCACCCTCATCTTCTCTTCGGCGCTCGAAAACGGGGGTCTGGGTGGGAGTGGGTCGAGGGCCTCGCCTACCGGGCACGGTGAGCTCCCGACCCTCTTGCCCCTGGAAGACCAGGCCCCATGTGTCAGATCCGGTGATGGGATCGGTCCACTTTTGGCGGAGCACCTTCGGATCCGCTTCCCACAGCTCCTTCATCCGCATCGGGTAACGACCGTACTTCTGCCGGTAGAGACGAATACCCTCGACGTACTGTTGGCCGCGGAAGATGAGCTCGGCTTCCTTTTCGCGCTGTGCCTGAAAGCTGACGATCTCTACCGCAGCCGCCATCATGATCGCCATGATGGCGATGACCATGACAAAGATTGCGAGGGTGTAGCCCGCCTGGTTCGAATGAGGAATTCTGAATTCGGAATTCTGAATTCCCACCCGCCCCCCCGAGAGATCAGCGGAAGGAAGGGACCTTTGTTCAGATTCCGAGTTCCGAATTCCGACTTCCGAATTCAACGTCTTACCATTCTGAAATCATTGTCCCATCGAGGGCAACCCGTGTGTCATCGGCGTAGCGCACGTCGATCACCTGGTTGCCGGAAGAGTACTCGTCATCGAGCGGCGCCAGCTCCTCGAGCTCCTCGGGGTTGGCGTAGAGCTCTTCCCATGCGCCATCGGCGGTGCCGGAAAAGGGATCAATCGGGATGTACCTTAGGTAGCCTTTGTCGACCAGTGCCTGCAGGCTTTCGGGGTAGACCCCTTTGTCCGCCAAGTGCTGGTCAATACACGAACGCATTTCATAAAGATCGGCGCGAATCACCGCTTCGCGCGCCTTGATCGGAGCGTTCCTCATCGCGGGAATGGCGATGGTCGCCAGAATTCCGATGATGGCCACGACGACGATCAGCTCGATCAGCGTGAAACCCGAAACGCAATTTCGAATTTCGGATTTTGAATTTCGAAATTCCCGCCCACCCCCCAATCCGAGCCTTCGCGCTCGAGAAAATCCGAAATCCGACATCCGAAATCCGAAATTCATGTTGTCACCAATCCGCATACTTCGTCCCATCGAGAGCAGTGCCCTCAGAGCTCGTGCGAACGTCGTAGACGTTTTCGCCTCCCCAGCTGGTCGCATCAACGTCGTCCTGATAAGAACGCAACACCCAATCATCGTGGGTCATGGGATCGACAGGAATGCGACGCAGAAACCTCATTTTGGTCTCCTGACCGACGATTTCGACGCCTTCGACAAGGTCGTCCAGCTCTTCTGGATAGCCCTCGCCGCCAAGCGTTATCGGAATCAGGCCTTGATCTGACATCCGTTTGTATTCGTCAATCGCTGTTCGTATCTGGCGCAATGCGAGCCGGAGCTCGGCCTCCTTCTGTCGTTTGACCGTGAACTTGGCCACTGGCAACGCCATCGCTGAAAGGATGGCGATCAGGGCAACGACCATCACCAGCTCGGCGAGGGTGAACCCCCGGTGAGTTTTGGCCGTATTCTTCACGGCTCCTCTGTGATCTTCTCGTTGCCGTTGACGAAGAGGGCGCCGTCCGATGCCGCTACCGGCACCTGTACACCGTCGGAGTTCACCGCGCCGGCCGTGGTCAAGACCAACGGCACCGGCCCCGCATCGAGTGCCTGAATATGCAGCGCTACGATCGCCTGGCCGCTCTCTATGGCGTTGGCGACGACCAGCTCGAGATCGACCCAACCGTGTGCGGGATCGACCGTGTTGCGCAGGAGATCGACCCCGGGAGCAGGAAGAACGTCGTGGATCCATACGCGGGTCGGATCATAGGAGAGACCGACCGGCAATCGGAAGGATCCCGAACCCCCTCGGACGACGATCTGCAGTATTGTCTCCTGGCCGGGGCGAAGCGAAATCACCGACGGCTCGAGGCCGACCAGCATCGGTGGCAGCGAAGAATCAATGGTATCGGCCGGCAGGAACTCGGGAACGTCTTCCCAGCCGATATCGTTCGATGAGATATTTTCTCTCGACAGACTCTTGTCTTCCGGTGGGGAAACGAGCTCGATCCCGGTATTGGGTTGCTGCTGTTCCGGATTGACCCTGCGGGGGGCGGTCGGTCGCCTGGTAATCGGCCTGTCTTGTTCCTGCTCGGAGTTTTCGTCCCGCTCACTGCCCGATCTCTCATCAAACGGACCCGTAGCAGCGCGACCGGATTGTACGCGGGGCCGGGTGCCCGCATAGGAAATCCGGCTCTCGGTTCCCACCCAGACCGGCGCCAGGTCCTCCGCGTTGATGTCGGGGAAACGGATGATCTGCGGGGTCAACGTGAGCACCAGATCGGTATTCTTGTCGGTATTGGTTTCATTTCGGAACAGCCGGCCAAGGAGCGGAATGTCGCCGAGAAGGGGCGTCTTCGTCACGCCGCTGGTTTTGTCCCGGCGGATGAGGCCGGCGAGCAGGCTCGTTTCGCCGCTCTTCAGCCGAATCACCGACGTAATGGTGCGGGTACCAATGGTGATCGCGTCGGTGTCACCTACCTTGACGGTTTCCCCGACGTTGGAGATTGTGACCTTAAGTTGGAGAGTTATTTCATGGTTATGGTGGACCCGCGGCTCGACCTCGATCTCGATGCCCACGTCGCGGTACTGGAACGAGGTGATGGGCACCACGTTGCTGCCGACAGAGTTGGAGGTGTTGAAGCTGGTCACCGGAATCGGCACCTGATCACCGATCAGCAGGCTCGCCTTCTCGCCCTCCGAGATGCGGAGCTGCGGCTGCGCCAGCACCTGGGCCTCGCCCGACGACTTGGCGAGGTTGATCAGGATCGACGGCACGTTGATGAACCAATCGCTCCTGGTAACTCTCGAGAAGTCATCGAGCCCCATGCTGCCGTCGGGCGCGCTGGGGGTGGTGTTGATGGAGGCGGGGTCGAACCCGAGGTTGAACGAGTAGGTTGAAAGGGCGGTACCGATGTCTGAGTTCTTGGTGGTGGCCATAATCAGGATCTCGACGTCAATCAGCACCTCGGCCTTGGCCTTGTCGTTGATGCGGATGAGCTTTTCAGCGATCGCCACCTTGTCCGCGGTGTCGCGCAGAGTGATCGCGTTGAGTTGCTCGTTGGTGGAGAGTCTCCGCGCCTCGATCAGCGACCGCAGGAGCTTGTCAATCTCCTTGACGTCAGCGTTCGAGAGGAAAAAGGTCTTGATGACCAGGTCTTCGTAGTCGCGCCGGTTCTGCGGCGTGTCGTCGGCGATGATGATCGAGTGCTCGTCGAGCACCTTGTAAAAATGGCCCGCGCCCTGCATCACCATTTCCAGCGCCTGTTCGGCGGTGAGGTCGCGAAGCTCAATGGCAAGGCGGTCGTCCTTCAGCTTGGGATCGAAGAGGACGTTGAATCCGTATGCCTTGCCGATCGCGTTGTAGATCTCCTTGACCGGTTTCGGTCGCGGGAAGTTGAGGGTGATGGGTTCCTTAGAGGTGGGATCGAGCACCGGTGGCTTGACCTTCGCTTCCCGCGCCTCCGCCTTCATCCGTTCGAGCTCGCGCGCGCCGTCGGGTGTTGCAAGGATGTCCATTTCCTCGATGACTTCCTCGAGCACCTGTTCCGCGTATTGATTCGACGGATCGAGTTGTGTGGCCATCTGTAGCTCGTTCCGCGCCGCCAGCAGTCGACCCAGCTTGCGCAGCATGATCCCGTTGTCGAAGTGCTTTTGCGCCGCCTTCTGACGTGCGAAGGTGAGCTGCATCTTGTACTCGACATTGTCCGGATCTTCGCTCAATGCCTGGAGATAGTGGTAGACGGCAGCATCCCAGTTTTGATGCCGGAAGGCGTCCTCACCCTCGTCGGCCGTCCGCTTGGCGGTCGTACAGGCGACCACCCCCATCATCAGGGCGAGCGCAGCCACGGTTCTAATTTTCAGACAACGGTACACGGGTGTCCTCCGAAGGGGCGTAACCGACAAAGCCGATGACGACCGATTCCAGTCCTATTTCACGCACGACAAAAACTCCATCGAGCACGGTCCCCACCATTGCAACATCTATTTCGCTCGAGCCGGATTCATCGGCTTCCCTGCGAAACGCCGCCACTTGCATCAATCCCGGGCCGAAATGCCCGATGTACTCACGGTCGAAGGGCGGAGGGGGTGGCTTGGGTTCACCATCGGCACCGACCGCAATCCGCGGCGTCGGTGTCGGGCGGGGCGGCAACGTGGGGCGAGGAATGGGTGTTGGCTGCGGTGTGAGATTCGGAGTGGGGGTCGGAGGCGCCCGGAATGCAAACGGGTTGCCCCCGGATTCCACCGACTGGTCGTCCTGCAAGCCAATTGCATCGGTTTGAAGAGGTCGCAAATTCCGCGCCTCGTATTCGAGCTCCCCCGACCGTGATCCGCCGCCGCCGATGCCGCCACCACCGAGCAATCGAATACCAGCCACAACCGTCACTACAGCCAGCACCGCCAGCAGGACCACCAGCCGTACGCGCTCGTTGCCGAGCTTTCCTTCAGCCATCGGTCTTCTCCGCAGCATTGGTAATGCCACCGGTCAACCGTCGAAGTTGGGCCGCATCGGCCTCGGCGAGGAATGTCGCAATATTGACGGAGATCGTCAGCTCCCGGCTCACGGGATCCTCATCGCCGGAGAGGTTCAGGTTCTCGACCACAAGAAACTCGGGACTGGACTGCAAGGCGGCCAGCATCGCCCGAATCTGCACGTACTCGGCGTCAACCGAAAATCGAATCCCGAATCGGATAAAACCGGTTACCTGGTCTACGGCCGCCGTATAGCTGAACGTACCGGGGAGAATTCCCGCTTCGCGGGTCGCAGATCCGACCGCGCGAAGAATTCTCGTCAACCGTTGGTCGAGGTCACCGAATACGTCGTTGTAGAGCAGATCGAACTGGCGGTTGATCTCGGCCACGGCCTCGCGATCGGACGCAGCCGCCTGTTCGATCCGTTCGAGCCGTGCAATTTCCTGCTCGAGATCGTCGATTTGGCGGCGGATCTGGGCTCGCCGACCTCCGGACTCGGATGTCTGCCAGACGTACGCGCCCGCAGTCAAGGCACACAGCACGACCGCCGGCAGCCACACCGCCAGGAGCCGGCGCCAAGGTCGAAGGTCGATCGTCACATCGCCTCCGGGTTCGGATGGTAGTTGACCCGCAGATTCATGACATAGGCGGCAGTTGTGTTTTCCTCAGGTGTCGACTCCGTCGAAGGCGTCGGGTCGGAGAACCTTGGATCTGCAATCAGGTTGTCGAGCAGCTCGAGCATCGCATCCCGGTTGTGCGCGATCAACGCCAACGAGAGTGTTGCCCCGTCAGCGGAGATACTGGGGGCGATCTTCGTCAACCGGACGTCGTACGGCATCACCCTCTCGATATCGTCGAGCATCCCGAGCCATGAGAACGCGTGCTCCTGGAGGATCAGATTGGTCGCGTCGACCCGACGTGTCAGTGATCGCCACGGCACCCTTTCCAGATCTTCGACGTCTTTTCGAACCGCGGCTTCGAGGGTCTGATGTCTCTCGAGGAGCGCGTCCCGAGTCGCGGAATCGTCGCCAAGGGCGCGATTGGCGACGAAGAATAGCCGCAGGTTGAATGCGAGCAGGATGATGGTCAACGCCCCTGCAACAGCCGCCACCAGCCACACCGGTCGGGTGTTGAGAAAAGGGCGCGTCGCGAGATTGGGCGCAATCACCGTAGTTCTCCGGAGACCACCGCCAGCGCGGGCGCCAGACGTGCGGCCCCAAGTCGGTTGACCACCGTCGTCGGCCCACACGGCGGTCCGACCATTTCCGCTGCCGGCACCAAGTCTGTTTGATCGGCCAGCCAACTTCGCATCATCGTGTCCATCTCGGGTCGTTCGCTGTTCAGCCTGACTTCGATCTCTCCATCGACGCCCACCGACTCACGGATAAATCCGAGTGTCATTGTCGCTTCTCGCAGAACCGCCTTGCCGTCACCGTCACTGAGCGGAATAGGTTTTGTCCTCAACAAGCGTGGCATCCCATCCACCAGCAGGAGCAAAGAAAGGAAGCTCTTTTCATGCTGGATCACGAGCGTTGGACGCGCGACTCCTGCAAAGCGGGGGACGAGAGCGAAGAGGCGAGTGGTGATGAGACCGACGTCGACCCCGATGGCGGAATAGCACGCCTCGATAGCGGCCATCGCCCTTTCGATACCGGTCATCACCAGCAGCCGTCGCTGCCCATCAGATTCCGCCAACCGGATGACCGACAGTCGGAGCTCGGTCGGTTGGATAGGCAAGAGCTTTTTGAGTCGCCACCGGACCACGTCAAAAAGTTCGTCCTCCCGACGGGGCAGCCGATCAACATTGATCAGGAAGCTCCTCAACCAACCGGTGGGAACAATCACCGCGGCCGTTTCAGCCCCTTCGGCCACGCCTTTGAGCCTCGCAAGGACCGGCGCCAATTTGTCATCATGAATCGCCTGGAGACCGACCGGCCCAACGTCCAGTCCGCCAGCCGGAAGGTCCTCGGCAGAGCAATGGATCTCCTGGGTCTTCGATCGATGCGCCACGGCAACCATCTCCGAGTCGAAAACCCAACCGGTTGCCGGTGGAGGGCTGGTGAAAAGACGCTCCCAGTTCATTCGACGAAGGTCACCTTGTTGATATCGTGGAGAGAGGTCTCACCGGCAAATACCTTCTGCAGCGCCGATTCGCGGAGGAACCGCATCCCCTCCGCCTTGGCGGCGCGTTTGATCTCAGCCGCGGATCTGCGGTCGAGGATGAGCTGCCGGATGTTGTCGGACAAGTTCAGGAGCTCGGCGATCGCCAACCGGCCGCGATACCCAGTGCCATTGCACTCGATGCATCCCCCACCTTCGAAGAAGGTGAAGTCGCCGTAGCGGTTCGGATCGAGGCCGGAATCCTCGAGCATGATGTCCGAGATCTGGGCAGGCCGTTTGCAGTGTAGGCAGATTCGGCGCACCAGGCGCTGCGCGAGCACGCAGTTCAGCGCCGCCACAAAGTTGTAGAGATCGACATTCATGTTGAGGAAGCGACCGATGACATCAACCACGTTGTTGGCGTGAACCGTGGTAAAGACCAGGTGCCCGGTCAGGGCCGACTGGACGGCGATCTGCGCGGTCTCTTCGTCCCGGATCTCACCGACCATCACCTTGTCCGGGTCGTGCCGCAAGATCGACCGCAGACCTCGTGCAAAGGTCAAGCCCTTCTTCTCGTTGACGGGAATCTGGGTGATCCCCTTGAGCTGATACTCGACCGGATCTTCGATGGTGACGATTTTGTCCTCGGTCGAACGGATCTCCGACAGACACGCGTAGAGCGAAGTCGTCTTGCCCGAACCGGTGGGACCGGTCACCAGCACCATTCCGTAGGGCTCATTGATGAATTTGCGCAGCTGGCGCTTGGTATCGTCCTCAAAACCGAGCACATCGAGATTGAGAGTCTTGAACTCGGCGTTGGTGGCTTCCTTGTCGAGAATCCGGATAACCGCGTCCTCACCATGAACGGTCGGCATGATCGACACCCTGAAGTCGATGGTGCGGCCCGAAAACCTGACCTTGAAGCGGCCGTCCTGGGGAATCCGTTTCTCGGCGATATCGAGTTCCGACATCACCTTGATGCGACTGACAATCGTCGAGTGGTGCCGTTTATCAATCGATTTCATCGCCTGATAGAGAACCCCGTCGATGCGGTATTTGACCACCACCTCCCGGTCCTGGGTTTCGATATGGATGTCGGACGCGCGGCGTTGGATCGCATTGAAGAGAATCGAGTCAACGAGGCGGATGATGGGCGACGAGTCGGCGGTGATGCTGTCGATGGAGAGGACCTCCTCTCCGTCCTCCGCCTCCTGCACCAGTTGCATGCTGAAGCCCTCGGTCGCCTCGTCGAGGACTCGCTGGGTGGATTCTGACTTCTCCAGAATGTCCGCGATCCTGTTGCCCGGAGCGACTGTCACCTCGAGGGGTCTCGCGAGGGCGAGTTCGACCTCGTTAAGGCTGACGACGTCGGAGGGGTCGGCCATCACAACATGCAGGACCTCGCCGTCGGACCGCAACGGCAGGAACTGATACCGCAGCATCACGTCAACCGGTATGGTGCGGAAGAGCTCGGGGTCGACGTGAAACTCGTGCAGAGGATCGAACGGAAGATCGAGGCGTTCGGCCAGCTCCCGCGCCTTCTTCTCCTCTTCCTGCTCCTCGCCATCCTGGTCGAGCATGACAAGATGTTTTTCGAGATTGGGATCAGTGGCCATGTTTCCTCACGCAATCCGGGTCACGATGGTGAGCAAAGGATAGTAAACCGCCAGCAGCAGCCCCGCAACGATGATACCCATGACTACCAGAATCATAGGTTCGATCAACGTCACAATACGACCAAGGGTAAACTCGATCGATTCGTCGAAGAAATCGGAGGTGTGACTCAGCATTTCCGGTAGCGCGCCCGTCGACTCTCCGACACGGATCATCGCCAGCGCCATGTCCGGCAGGTGGCCCGTATCGAGGAGCGCATCGGACAGCGGCCGCCCCTCCTGGACCTCGTGCACACAACCCAGAAAGAGTTCCGAAATATAGGCGTTACTGACCGATGTCGCCGAGGTCTCCAGAGCCGGCACCATCGGTGTCCCGCCACCGAGAAGGATAGACATCGAGCGGCTGAACTGCGAAAGAGCGAAGAGGTGCGTCAGTCGACCGACAAATGGCAGTTTCAATTTCCACCTGTCGGTCATGAGACGGCCAGCCGGCGATGTCCGCCAGACCCGAAATGAATACGAGGAAATAATGACCGCCGCGACGATCAGAATCAGGTTCTTTCTGATGAAATCGGCCAAGCCGATGACCAGGCGAGTGGGCAACGGAAGCTCAGTTTCGAACTGGACATAAAATTGGGAAAAGCTCGGGATCACATAGGTCATGAGGATGACGACCAGCCCGGCCGCCAGCACGATCAGCACTGCGGGGTAGGTCATGGCGCCGACGATTTTTCGTCGCACTGCCTCCACCAGCCGCTGGTACTCGACGTACCGCCCAATGACCTGCTCGAGCTCGCCGGTGCGCTCGCCGGCGCGTAGCGAGTTGGCGTACAACCTCGGGAAGGTGTCTCCCAGTGCCAGGAATGCGTCCGACAGCGCAACCCCGGTGGTCACCTGCTGGTGGACCTTTTCCAGCAGGGCCCTGAAGTGAGGACCGGTCTGCTGTTCCTTGAGCAGGTCGAGAGACTGGGCGAGCGGCATGCCCGCGTGGAGCAAGGTCTTCAGCTGGGTGTTGAAGAGCAGGAAATCCTGGCCGCTGACTTTTTCCGAGCGCGAGATGAAGGGGAGACGAAACCGGGATCGTGCCGCCGACAGGTTGAAGATGTGGAAGCCCTCACCTTCGAGCTCTCGACGGAGTGCATCTATCGAGGCCGCCACCCGACGTTGTTCGACAACCGAGCCGTCGGGAGCGCCCAGCCTGCAGACATATTCCGGCACTCAGCGGCTCCCGGTTTCGATCGCGTGCACAATGAGGACAAGCACGTGGTCCGTGTCCTCAGAATTGCCGGCACCGATATAGACGGTTTGTTTTTGTGAGAGAACGACAGTCGTGCGCAGCAGCTCTCGAGGCGTCAGTTGTCCGTCGGATGAGGACTCCAGTCGCTCGAGTACAAGGGGGCGAAGGTTGATTCGATCGTCCTGGTCAGGGGTACCCCACGGAACCGCGTCCGACGATTTTGGGGGATTGGGGAGAAAAGTCACACGAAAATCGGTGCCGAGATCAACCTGCGCACGATTGCCCAGTTGGCCCTCGACTGTCGATTTTCCGAGCCTTCGGAAGGCGGCAACATTGAACATCTTGCGAAGTCGAGCATTCGGCTCGACCTCATCCTGGGTACCGTAAGGCTTCGGTTCCGTGCCCTCGAGAAGTTCGACCTCAATACTGTAGAGCCCCGGAAGGTGGTCGAGTTCTTCGATCAGAGTCGTCACCCGATTGACAATATCGGATCGATCCTGGACAACAATTCTCGAGAGTTTGGGTTGTACGGTCATGCTGCCGGATTGCGAAAGAAGCGGCTGGACCGCCGCTGAGATCTCTAAAACCGAGGCATGTTCGAGCTCGAAAGCACGCGAGACCGTATCGGCATCTGCGGCGACAAGCGCGGTCGTGATACCGATCACGGCTATGAACAGGAGAGTCTTCCGCAGCATGGTCAGAGCTCCAGAGCAGGATCGACGATGAAATAGACGGCGGTGTCCCCATCCTCATCGCTTGCAAACTGATAGACCCGGATATCCTCACCTGCCGCTTCGACTTCAACTGACGGTGGCGCATTTTGTTTGGAATCCCGTAGCGCCTCAACCGCCGGTTGGAGGTCTCCGACAGAGCTCACGGTGCGCCACGCGAGGCCTGCGCTAACCGCCATAACCGCCGCGGCCGCCGCCGCCAGCCATGGACGACGCCGCCGATGCAGACGGCGCTGGAGACGGTCCTGCCGTATCCGGCCGATCACCGCGGCGGTACAGGCCGCTATCGCATCAGGCTCGCCCGGCGCGGCCGGAGCCATGGCGAACAGCAGGCTGGGTTCCTCCCGTAGCGCTGATTCGCGGCAGGTCGCGCACTCTCGAAGATGAGTCCGGAACCACAGCCGGCCGTCCTCCTCGAGAGTTTCGTTGACGTAGGACCCAATCATTTCGCGAAAGATTTCGCAGTTCATGTCATCCCCTCTCAGACGCCGGAAGGTACTCCGGAAAACGCGCCTTGAGCTCCCGGCGAAGCGCCTTTCGCGCCTGAAAAATGTGGTTGCGAACCGTGGTCGCGGAACAGCCCAGCACCTCGGCCACCTCCGCCGTCTCCAGCCCCTCCATCTCACGGAGGACGAACGCGCTGCGTTGTTGCGGTGTCAGAATCCCGACGATCTGTTGCAGCACGTCGACGGCCTCGGTGCGTTCGGCCCGCGCACTAGCGTCCTCGCCGTGACCCACCAGGCGGAGCCGATGCTCGGTGCCCGCCTTGTGCGCCCGTTCCCGGCTCGTGCGGGAGCGGAGGAGATCAATCGCAAGGTTGGTGCCGATTCGATACAGCCAAGTGGTGAAGCTGTAGCGGGGGTCGTACCGATCGAGCTTCTGCCAGGCTTTGAGAAACGCCATCTGCACCACATCCCAAGCTTCTGTCTCGTCAGCGAGGATCCTGGCCACGGCGCGGTGCAATCCGCCTGAGTGGCGTCGGACCAACTCCGCGTAGGCATCCTCGTCGCCCTTCTTGGCAGACTGGATCCACTGGAGGTCATTCATGACCACCTCGTCGCGGCTGCCTGAGCCTACAGGCTGAACACACAGGTTCTCCCTCACCATCGTTCCCCGTATGGGTTTACGGAGGTCCGAAGACAGACGTTGGTCCCATCGGGAACGATGTTAGCCCAAACTCCGCAAATCGTTGGACTTTACTGCTCTCCTTTTCCTTTTTTGGCCGCCGAGCCATGCAGGCTCGACGGCCAAAAAAGGAAGATCTGAGATAACGTAGGGAGGGCACGGAGGGGTCATGGACATTTCGATCGAATATTGCGTCGTTTGAAACTACGAGCCACGGGCCGCCGGGCTGGCGGCCGAATTGGACCGGGAGTTCGGCACCTCGACGCACCTCATCAAGGGTGCAAACGGTGTCTTCGAGGTCATCGTCGATGGTGACCCGGTTTTCTCGAAGAAATCTCTAGGGCGTTTCCCGGATGATGGAGAAGTAGCTGAGGCGATTCGCGGTCGGTAACCTTCAGCTATCAGCTATCAAAAGAAATCGTCCCAACCACTCGCATTGTCACGAGTGGTTTTAGGAATCAACTGGGTCTGATCCCCGCGATGAGCTGAGGGCCGATTGCTGACGGCTGACAGCTTTCGGAGGCGAGCAACCCCTGGCGCTCCCGAACTTATTCGTCGTGGTTGTCGTCGGACGGAATCTTCCGGCGGTAAATGTGCCTCTCGAGGATCCGCGAGTACGGCGTCCACGCCTCGTCGTCCGAACCCTGAGCCGTAATCGCCTCGAGCATCCCTGCCATTTTCGAGTCGAGATTGTCGGTCATATGCACCAGCAAGGCCTCGGGCGTTTTGGGGCGACGAGGCGAACCGAATTCATACTCACCGTGGTGAGCGAGCAGGATATGGAGGATTTGCCGCCTGGTCTCAGCTGGGAATTTCCCCAGTTCGCCGATCTTCTTATCGACGAACAGAGTCTCCATGGGGATGTGCCCGATCAACCGTCCGTCGTCCGTATATTCGATCGACGCCCCGATTTCCAGCTCCCAGATTTTCCCGAAATCGTGCAACAGGCATCCCGCCACCACCAGGTCCCTATTGAGCCCATAGTGTTGCGCCAGCGTTCGTGCCACAGTTGTTGCAGACACCGTGTGTTCCAAAAGGCCGGAACGGAACCCGTGATGCATGGAGCGTGCTGCTGGAGCCGCCTTGAAGAGCTTCTCGATCTCGGGGTCGGAAAAGATCCGGAACAGCAGTTGGCGCACATCGGGATCACTCGTCTCTTCGATGAAGCCGATCAGCTGCTCCCACAACACCGCCGGATCCACGGCCGAAGAACGCACGAAGACATCGTCCTCCACCGACTCAGAGGTAAGAGTTTCAGCCTGGCGTACGACAACCTGCAGCTGCTGGTTATAACGCTGAACCTGGCCCTTTACCGACACCACATTCCCAGGCTCGAGCACGCCACGCAACCTATCCACGTTCTGCCACACCAGCGCCGTCACCTCTCCGGTGCGATCACCGAGCGTCGCCGAAAGATACGGGCCGCCCCCACGCCGCTGACGGACATCAACGCTTCGAACCGCGAAACACTCTTCGAGATCGGTCCCGGCGCGAAGGTCCTTGACCCACGTTCGGTCGTTGGCGCCAGCCCCCATATCAGGCACCACCGAGGTTCGCGAAGACGACGTCCAGATATTCTGGATGAACTTCGACCAGGTACTGGTCTTTGAGTTTCTCCACCAGCCCCCTGGTTTGGTCTTCGTAGGTTTCAGCAGAACGTTGCCGCCTGATCCCTTCTACAACCTCTTCAAAGGATTGGTACCCCGCTGGAATCCGCTTCACCAGCCGGACGATTTGGATACCGCCGGTGATGACCAAGGGATCAGTGAGGCCTCCGTCTTTGAGCGGTTCGAGGGCCTGCTTGAGCTCCGGCCGGCAATCATCCACCGGGATTGCCCCGAGCTCCTGAAGCTCGGCGCCCGCAAGAGTTGCCTCAGCCTTGAAATCGGCTCCGTTGCGCACCCTGTCGACGATTCCGCGGGCACGGCGCAAGAGCTCGGCAGAGTTTGATCCGTTGTCGGCGAGGAACACCTGCTCGAGGTCCACCTTGGCCGGCACACGATAGCTCTCCTTATCGAGCTCGTACTGTTGCCTGAGCTCCTCCTGTGTAATTTCCACCGGCCGCACCTCTCCCTGTACAGCCCGCTGAAGCAGCATCGAGCGTTCGTAGCGCTCTCGCAGAGTGTCCACGGTCAGACCGGCGCTCGCGAGGGCCTGATCCCAGGCCTGGTCATCCTTCAGATTGTTCTCCTCACGGAGACTCTCGATCGCTTCATCCACCCTTTCATCTGCAATGTCGAGACGCTTCTCCTGGGCTCGTTCGAGCAACACCAGCTCGCTGACCATCTCGTTGAGGAGCATTTCGGCAAACTGGTGGAGCTCTTCGTTGTTCGGTTGCGTCGGCATCTGCTTCAGCTCCTGGCTCATCCGCTCAGTGAAATCGGAAATGGTGACAATACGTTCGTTGACACGCGCCAGAATGCCTTCAACAATGACCCTCTCCGCACCGTGCGCCACCAGGGCCATCATCAGAGCGCCGATCAACATTCCCGTTACTCGCTCTCGCATTTATTGTTCCTCCGCGTACCGTCCCGTGTACGGAAACCACAGGTGTTTGTCGTAGATTTCAACGCCGAGTTCCAGAGCGAGATCGCGAATACACCCTTGAACGTGCTCGCGCACCACTTTCTGCGCAAACACGGTGCGCACCCCAGCCTCCACCTCGGCAAGATCGGGGGGACCCTCTGGGACAACCTCGAGAACCTGAAAAACATGGTAGCCCGAAGGACCTTGAACCGGCTCCGAGTATTCACCCGGCGCAAGTGAGAATATCACCTCGTCAATCTCCGGCGGCAAACTCCCCTGGTCGAAGAATCCGAGCTCGCCGCCATCGGAGGCGTTTGGCGCCCGGCTCAACTGACGAGAGACCTCGACAAAATCCTCACCGGCCGCCAGTCTCCGGAGTGCCTCCGCGCCTTGTTCCTGACTGTCCAACAGGAGCTGCCTGACATGCGCTCTTGCCGGCCGTGTCTCCTCCGCTTCGCGTCCCACCTCAGTCATGATGTCGTCTTCTGATGGTTCCGATGCCGGTCCACACATCTCATCCAGCAGCCACTGCACCTCGGAGGGGTGTATCGCCGTCGCGACGGCCGAGAGGTCGAGGTCTCGCCGACGAGCCGCTTCGAGCACCACCTGCTGGTCCAGGTACTGGTCGAGCAGGCGCGATGATACCCGCGCGCTCACCGCCTGCCACGCCTCGCCGGTAACCTCTCCGACATAGGTCTGAAAAGGAACGATTTCCAGCCGGCGGCCGCCGACGCTGGCGAGAGCGTTCTGGTCCATTCCGCAGGACACGCTCAGGGCCAGGACCAACCCGAGGAGGGGGCAGTAGCACCACCGCAAGTCGCTCATAAGCAAAGAGTAGCACGGTTCCCGCCCACCCTCCCAGTAACCAGTAACCAGTAACCGGTCCCCACCACCCAATCCCGCGGACTCTCCAACTGACGACTGGGAGGGCCGGTTGGACTGATCACTGGTTACTGGGCGGGCGGGCGGGACTGATCAAGGGAGGGTGGGAGGTATGGGCGGTAAAGAGGACGGAGAACCCAACCGAAAACGCTGCCCATTGGACGCCCGAAGAAGCTCGAGTCCAGCCGCAGAAGTCCTTCGCCTATCAGGAAACAGTCGAGGAGGACCAGATACGGTTGCGCGGTGGGGGCGTCGTGTTGGAGATTCGAAATCCCACCCACCAGTTCCGCGCCGGCGCCCATGACCGTCAACCACAGAGCACGGATTCCCAGCTCGGCGGACCAACGGAGCTGGTCGGACGCCGGGCCGAGTGTCACGGCTGCGGAGACCAGCATTGTGCGTAGGAATGACGGAGGAACCGAACCTACCGCAGCCGACGGCGGTGACGACGAGGGTGGAGGAGCGAGGCGAAGAACGCGCTTGTTCCCCTCGTCAAGATCGACTCTGGCAAAAAAGTAGACCCATGTCCGTCCTTCGTGTTCCGCCCGCTCGAGGCGGAAGATACCACCGCGAAACGGCAGAATCCCATCTCGATCCCAGTCGCGACGATGAACGGGCGACTCCAAGACGAGCGTCTCGGCGTTTTCGGCGAACGACCTCACGGAGGGCGAAGTCTCAGGGGCGACGGGAATCGTTTTCGGCGTCAAAGGTAACAACGCGAGGCCGAGGACCGACCCCACCGGCTCTCCATCTGCCGCAACCAGAGCAAAGCGAACGAACCCGGAGGCGAAGAGCACCACCCCAAAGCAGGCCAGCCAGGTCGGCAAGAGTGTGTCACCACCAAAGGCACTGGCTGCGACCTGGATGATGCCGACAGATCCGACCAGCATCTCGCAGATAGCCGATATCTGGGTCGCACGCTCTGCATTCAATCCCCACTTATCAGCCCAATGTTTCTGCAATCCTGCCGGCGCAAGCCCGAGCAACGGCAGCAGCAGGACTGTCGACTTTCGGGTCCGCACACCTCGGGCCTCGGCGGCAGCCTGGTCGGCGATCACCCGGACTGCCTCACGTTCCAACTTGAACACACCGCGCATCGCCGACGCTCTGTCCCACCGCTGCAATGTCCAGCGAGCTCCTCGCCCGACCTTTGCCCCACCGACCACCTCGTACGAGTGCTCTCTCCACAACACCGCGGTACCCGGCACCTGTCCTTTCGCCGCATGCCACCCGAGGTCGAGGCGCGGGCTGGTCACGGTCAGTTCGCCGTCGGGCCCTGGGCTCGCATACACGCCGTGGCCGAAATCCTCACCGTGCTCGTGGGTCATCCGCATATGATACTTCGAGCAGCCCCCCGTGAGGCCGACTGCCGTCGGGTTGCGAGTGAAGTGTCGTAGCGAAAGGGAGGGGCGGGCTTCACTCTTGACTCTTTACGGCGATCCGCTCGAGAAACTGAAGAACATCCGAAAAATCGGTGCCGACCGCCGACGGGAGTGTGATTTCGCCTGCCGTGCTGACTTGAGCACCGGGCCATCCGGCGAGAGCTTCACCGAGATTGGAAGGAGGATGTATCGCCGGATCGAGCCGCAGCCTCCACTTGCTGGCGCGGCGCATGACCGATGCCACCCCGGCCCGACGGGCTGCTATGCGAAGCCGCTGGGCTCGCGCGAGATCGTTCACCTGCGGCGGCGGCGGACCGTAGCGGTCGGCCATTTCTTCGAGCAGCGCGGAGAGGCCTTCCTCATCGTCACAGGCCGCAAGACGCTTGTAAAAGCTCAATCGCAAGGACGGTTCTGGAAGGTACCGCTCCGGCAGTTGGAGATCCATCCCCAATCGCAATTCGACCTCCCGGTGGACAGTTGGTGGACGGCCCTCGAGCTCGGCCACAGCCTCCTCGAGGAGTTGGCAGTAGGTCTCGAAACCGACCGCCTCGAGAAAGCCATGCTGCTCAGCGCCAAGCAGATTTCCAGCGCCCCGGATCTCGAGGTCGCGCGCAGCGATGCGGAAGCCGGCACCGAGCTCACAGAACTCCTGGATGGCCGCCAACCGTGCCCGCGCCGCCGGTGTCAGGGTGAGGCCTGGAGGCACAAGAAAGTGGGCGAACGCGAGGCGGTCCGACCGCCCGACACGCCCGCGCAGCTGATAGAGCTGGGCAAGTCCAAATCGATCGGCGCGGTTGACCAGCAAGGTATTGGCGTTGGGGATGTCGAGTCCGTTCTCGATGATAGCGGTCGCCAACAAGACGTCGGCCTCTCCGTCCAGGAAGGCCCGCATCGCTCGTTCCAGGTGACGCTCCGACATCTGGCCGTGGGCCACCACCACCCTCGCCTCAGGCACGATCCGTCGCATCCAGTCGGCAAAGGCGCCTATCGACCGCACCCGGTTGTGGACGAAAAAGACCTGGCCATCGCGTTCCTTTTCGTAGAGGATCGCTTCACGGACCACGTCTTCTGAGAACTCGATCACACTCGTCTCGACGGCCTGGCGGTCGCGGGGAGGGGTCTCGATGATTGAGATGTCGCGGAGGCCACTGAACGAGAGGTTGAGGGTGCGGGGAATCGGCGTCGCTGACATGGCGATGACGTCAACCTCCGTGCGCAACTTCTTGAGGCGTTCCTTTTGGGCGACACCGAAACGCTGTTCTTCGTCGAGTACAACCAATCCAAGGTCACGGAACCGGATTGTGTCGGCGAGCAGCCGATGGGTGCCCACGACCACGTCCACCCGCCCCTCAGCCAGGCCCTGGATCACCTCAGCGGCGTCGGTTTTCGACACGAATCTCGACAGCATTCGGGTTTCCACTGGGAACCCCTCAAATCGACGGCGAAAGGTATCGAGGTGCTGATCGACGAGAATGGTGGTCGGTGCGAGCACCGCGACCTGTTTGCCTTCGAGCACCGTCTTGAAAGCGGCACGGATTGCGACCTCGGTCTTGCCGTAGCCCACATCCCCGCACAGCAGCCGATCCATCGGCCGCGGCGACTCCATGTCCTCCTTGATCTCGCCGACCGCCCGATCTTGATCCGGCGTCAACTCGAACTCGAAGGCATCCTCGAACTCACGTTGCCAGGGTGAATCCGGTGAAAAGGCATAACCCCTTGAGGCCTGGCGGACGGCCGCGAGACGCAACAGCTCCGCCGCCATTTCACGGACCGCCTTCTTGACCCTCGCCTTACGTCGTCGCCAACTGGCGCCACCCAGCCGATCGAGCTTGGGTCTGACCTCGGCCTCTCCGGAAGCGTACTTCTGGATCAGGTCTGCGCGATCTACGGGCACCAGAAGCGAGTCGCCTCCGTGATAGGCGAGTACGAGCATCTCCAACTCCCGGCCCTCGACCGTGACCCTGCGAAATCCGGCGAAGCGACCGATCCCGTGATCGAGATGCACGACGAGGTCGTCAGGTCGGAGGTCGCGGAGGTCCGAGGCAAACGCCGCTACCCCGGAGCGACGTCGCCGAGGTCTCGGGATTGCAGTGAGATCGCGGCGTCCATAGACGGCAAGGGTGTCTTGCCAAACGAAACCGTGCTGGAGCTCGCCCTCGACGACTGCCACTCCACCCGGCGGCGGCGGCGGCGAGACCGGCTCGACCCCGCCCTCACGCAGGAGATGAGTGAATCGTCGACCCTCGCCGGATGACGATACCATCAGCACCTGGCTCATGTCCTGGGCCCTGCGCGTACGCAATGTCGGCACGAGATCGGGAAGGCGACGCACGAAAGTCTCCGCCGGATGGGTTGAAAGGCGACGCCAGGTCGTCGCTCCGTCTACCAGCTCGAGCTGCTCCAGGCGCAGCGATGATTCTTCGATCGCTGATCTCAGGTTGTCGGGATCGATCAACAGACGATCGGGAGGCGGCAACTCCATGACCCGCCGACTCAGAGCCTGCCACTCGCGATTTTGAACCTGCCACCAACGGGCGAGCTCGCCCAGGACTTCGTCGCGATCACAGACCACCACGTGGTCGGCGAGCTCGAGCCAGCTCGTCGATTCGCCGGCGAGGTGGAGGGCGCCCCACCAGAGTCGTTTTTCCGCGCCTTCCGCAATCTGCACGGCGAGCGCCGGACACTCGGCCTCGAGCAGCGCTGCGACCTCGAGCAGCCGCTCGGGCTCCGCCGGAAACGGGTCGAGCGGAAGCAACGTGAGGTCCTCAACGGATTCACCGACGCTGCGCTGGTTGGTCGAATCAAAGCTTCTGATCGACTCCACGCGGTCGTCGTCCAACTGCAACCGCCATCCAACCTCACCACCTGCGTGAATGTCGACTACCCAACCGCGGATCGCAAACTCGCCCGCCTCCTCGACGAGATCAACGCGTCGATAACCTGCCGCACTCAGTCCCGCCGCCAAGCCGACGAGATCCAGCTTCTCCCCCACACCGATCCGTATTGCGGATTCGTCGACGGCTCGCGGTAGTGGCATGTGCGACCCGAGAAGCCTGGCCGGTGCCACCACCAGATCCACCACACCCTCTGCAACCTGTTGCAGCAGCGTGATCGTCTGCAGCCGCGCCGCCAGCGGGGGATCTGCGCCAAGATACGGGCTTGCGAGTTCGGCTGGCGCGACCCCAACTCTCAGATCGGGCGCCAGAAGCCGCAGACCCGCCGCCAAATCCTCGGCCTCCGCGACATGCGGAACAACAACTAGGACCAGACCATCTGGCCATCCGCTGGCAGCCACGGCCGCCAGCGCCAACGAGCGCGCACCCGGGACCACACCACCAACCGCGAGTCCGGGAGCGCCCTTGCCCAACTCGCGTGCCAGCGTGCTGAGATCGGGGAGCGGGTAAGTAGTCATTTCAACGCGTAGCCCCTCATGCACAAGTAACCAGTGACCAGTGACCAGTGACCAGTAACGAGTCGGTAACCGAGGATACCGAGTCCAGCCGATACTGGTTACTGATTACTGGATACTGGTTACTTTCTCCGGGTAATCGCCGAATCAGACCATCTTCAACAGATGGCCCATCTTGAGCTTTTTGGCTTCGAGGTAGTTCCGATTGCTGTCCGTGGGTGGAACCTCGAGCGGTACGCGCTCGACGATCTCGAGACCGAAACCGCGCAGTGCGGTGTACTTTTTCGGGTTATTGGTCATCAACCGCAGCCGTCGTGCCCCGAGATCCACCAGGATCTGGGCACCGGTACCATAGTCGCGCGGATCCGCCTTGAAGCCGAGGTGGAGATTCGCCTCCACCGTGTCCTCTCCCTGGTCCTGCAGCTCATATGCACGCAGCTTGTTGAAAAGTCCGATGCCGCGCCCCTCCTGAAGAAGATAGAGCAGGATGCCCTTCCCTTCCTCGGCAATCCGCCTCATGGCAGCGTCGAGCTGTGACCCACAGTCGCAACGGCGGGACGAAAAAACATCGCCGGTCAGACACTGCGAGTGAACGCGAACGAGCACTGGTTCGTTGGGGTTAATCCGACCCATGACGAGCGCCACGTGTTCCTCGCCAGAAACCCGATTTCGGTAGCCATAGATTCGGAATTCGCCCGCCTCGGTGGGCAGGGCTGGGCCAGCAACCCGTTCAACCAGGTTTTCAGTCCGCATGCGATAGGCGATGAGGTCGGCGACAGTGAGGATGCCGAGGCCGTGCTCACGCGCAAACTTCTGCAACCGAGGCAGGCGAGCCATCTGGCCGTCGTCATCCATGACCTCGCACAGCACTCCAGATGGAGTGAGCCCAGCCATTCTCGCCAGGTCAACCGAAGCTTCGGTGTGTCCCGCGCGCTTCAATACTCCGCCACCCTGAGCCCGCAGCGGAAACATGTGACCGGGCCGTTGGAGATCGCCAGGCCGGGTTTTCGGGTCGACCATCGCGCGAACCGTGGCGGCGCGGTCGTGGGCGGAGATTCCAGTGGTGGTTCCCTCTTTGACTTCGACACTGACTGTGAACGCGGTGCCGTGCGTCGAGGTGTTCTTCTCCACCATCAGCGGCAGGTCGAGCTCGTCGCAGCGCTCACCAGTCATCGATACGCAGATCAGGCCGCGGCCGAAGCGGGCCATGAAGTTGACCGCATCCGGAGTCACCTTGTCGGAGGCAAAGATCAAATCACCCTCATTTTCACGGTCGGCATCATCGACGACGATGATTTGCTCACCGCGAGCAATTCGCGCCACTGCCTCCTCCACCGTGATGAAAACGTCGTCTCGTTCGGTCATGCACACTCCCATCCGCCCCGCAACGCGGCGAGCCCGCATGGTAGCCCGTTCCGCCTTGTGTCGCAAGCTGATCGGAACAGGATGCACCGACCCCACCCGACCACCCGGATACAGGGTTCAAGATGCAAGATCCACCCGCCCTCACCCACGGACAAAACTCCGTCGCACATTTTGCATCTTGTATCCACGTCTCGCGGACCCGCAGATTCCAGCTAATTGTAAAATCAGCGTGGTGAACATGACTACCGACGTCATCTATCTCGACTACAACGCCTCGACGCCGTGCGACGCCAGGGTCGTGGAAGCGATGCAACCGTACTTCGCATCGATCTATGGAAATCCTTCGAGCCGCACTCACCGGCCGGGCCGAGATGCATTCAGAGCCCTCGAGGACGCTCGAAGCTCAGTCGCCAGTTTTCTGGGTGCGCGATCGGCAACCGAGATCGTCTTTACCTCGGGCGCGACCGAGGCCAACAACCTGGCCCTGATTGGTGCCGCCAGAGCCAGTGCTGGCCGGGGACGGCATCTCGTGACGCAGGCCACGGAGCACCCTTCGGTGCTCGAGGTCCTGCGCGCACTCCGGGGAGACGGCTGGACGCTCACCGAGGTCGGGGTCGACCGCGAAGGACGGGTCCGACTCGACAAGCTCGAAACAGCGCTGCGCGAAGACACGGCCCTGGTCAGTCTGATGCTCGCCAACAACGAGACCGGGACCGTGCAACCGGTTCGCGAGGCCGCAGATATGGCCCACGCACGTGGCGCACTCGTTCACTGCGATGCCGCCCAGGGCATCGCCAAGATCGACGTCAACGTGGTTGAGTTGGGCATTGATCTACTCAGTCTTTCGGGTCATAAGCTCTATGCGCCCAAAGGTATCGGTGCGTTGTACGTACGCCACGCGAATCCGCCCCTGAAGCTGTCGCCCCACATCCACGGCGGTGGTCACGAGGGTGGAATGCGATCCGGCACCCCGAATCTCCCGGGAGCGGTCGCCCTCGCTCGAGCGCTCGAGATCGCACGTGCTGAACTTGCAGAAGAGAGACCTCGGATTGCTGCTCTCCGTGACGCCCTCGAAAAAGCGATCACAGAAAACGTCGACGATTGCCGCGTTAACGGTTCGAGAGAACATCGATTGCCGAATACCAGCAACATCTCTTTCCCCGGCATCGAAGGCAACGCGCTCCTCGCCTCGCTTCCAGATCTCGCGGTGAGCAGCGGCTCGGCCTGCACCTCGTCCCATCCGGAGGCTTCTCCCGTGCTGCTCGCGATGGGAGTCCGGCCGGAGCTTGCCAGAGCGTCGCTGCGTCTCAGCCTCGGGCGGTTTTCAACTGACGGAGAGATCGAACGGGCAGCCGATCGCGTCACTGCCGAGGTCCGTCGTCTTCGGAAATTGAGGCGGCATTTCAGACGTTAATCCGCGTCGTGGTAGAGCAGGATTCCGTCGAGCCGATCGTCGAACGCAGCCACCGATTTCCGCCACGACTCAAAAAGAGAATCAAACTCCAACCCGTTTTCGACGCATTTCCGCGCCGCTGACGACCCGGTCAAAATATCGAGGGCTGGAACGTCGCCCACGAATTCATACGGGTCGGGACGCCAGGTGAAATGGTCGGGGTGGAGGTCGTGAATGGTCTTCAAGAGGTGCATCCCGAGGGCCACTGGCTCGAGCGCCTGGCGGTTGGTCAGGTGCAGCTCGACGCCCGAGCAGACTTCGCCTCCGTGTTTTCCGAACGTTGGTCGGAAACGCGCCGGGCGGAATCCGACTCCTGACACATCGAGGTCGCGAAGGCGCGTAACGAGAACTTCTGCGTTCAGCCACGGCGCACCTACGAGCTGGAACGGCCGGGTCGTGCCACGCCCTTCGGAGAGCGTCGTCGCTTCCACCAAGCAGAGTCCGGGGTAGAGGCCCGCAGTGTCTACTGTCGGCATGTTGGGGCTCGGCAGCACCCACGGAAGGCCGGTGGCGTCGAGCCAGTCCTGCCGACTCCATCCGCGGCACGGAATGACCGACAGCTCGAGCTGCGGGTAACGGTCGCGCTGCAGCAGGAGCGCGATCTCGCCCAAGGTCAGACCGTGGCGGATGGGCACCGGTAATTGCGACACGAAGCTCTCAAACCCTTCCTCCACCAGCCCACCCTCACGCCCCACACCACCGATCGGGTTGGGGCGATCCAGCACCATGACCTCCACCATCGCCTTTTCGCACGCCGCCATGACCCAATCCAAGGTTGCTGCGAAGGTGTAATAACGGGCGCCGATGTCGGGAAGGTCGACCACGATCACGTCAACACCTTCGAGATCCTCCTGCGTCGGCGCCAGGGTTTCGGCAGTGCTGCCGTACAGCGACCGCACCTGGCAACCGGTGATCGGATCGCGTGCGTCGGCCACCGCTTCCATGTCTTGCTCGACACCATCGAGCCCGTGCTCTGGCGCGAAGAGGCGCACGAGGGGGCCCGGTTTGACCGCCTGCAAGACGGTACGAGCGGGGTCGAGATCAACGGTGACCGCAGCCTGGTTGGCGAGCAGCGCCCACCCCCGGCCGCCGATCAACTCCGGCGTTTCCAGCAGAACCTCGAGTCCGGTCTGAACACGCTGCATGGAGGTATCGTACTCCGTCTTCTCCCATTCTCTAGGACGGCCATACGGGTATACGGTTTGACGGCTTGACGGCTCATTGGCTGCGCAACTTTACAAACCCGTGTGGCGGTTGGGCGGGCGGCCCGAATAGCCGTATTGCCGCATAGCCGTTGGGCCAACAGCGTACTCGGACACAAAGCAGGACCGCAAAAAACCGCCCAACAGGAAACTTTCGGGGCGCCTCCGGCATTACTAGTGCTAGAAGCGGAGGACGAACGATGAAAGTGCTTCAATCAAATGCGATCTCATGGCGGGTCGCACCGCTGCTGATCGCAGCAGCCTTCCTTGCGATACCCGCCAATGCCGGTGGCGGCGAAACCGCCTATGCGACATTTGCCGGCGGCTGCTTCTGGTGCATGGAGGCCGATTTCGAAAAGGTCGAGGGGGTGCTGTCGGTGACCTCGGGTTACACCGGTGGCACGGTCGCCAACCCGACCTACAAGCAGGTCTCGGCTGGCAAGACCGGACACGCCGAAGCGGTGCGCATTGTCTTCGATCCGCGGGTCATCAGCTATGAAGAGCTGCTCGAAAAATTCTGGCATGACATCGATCCTACAGTCGGCGACCGGCAGTTCTGTGACGTCGGCACGCAATACCGCGCTGCGATCTTCTACCACGATGAGGAGCAGCGGGAAGCGGCGGAGAGATCACGCGCCGCGCTCGAGCAGACGAAGCCCTTTGCCGATCCGATAGTCACCGAGATTACCGCCGCTACCGCCTTTTATCCGGCCGAGGCATACCACCAGGATTATTACAAGAAGAACCCGATCCGATATGCGTACTACCGCAAGAGCTGTGGGCGAGACCACCGTCTGAAAGAGCTTTGGGGAGAGAAGAAATGAAGAATACAATCACCGCGGCGATAGTCGCGACCGCCTGCTGCGCCGTGCTGGCCTCGGCACAGTGTGCCGCCGGGAATGATCACCATGACATGAAGGGAAATCGGGGAGGCGTGCAGATGAGTGACAAAGAACTTCGTGAGAAGCTGACCCCCGAGCAATACTATGTCACGCAAGAGGAGGGTACCGAGCCGGCATTCAAGAACGAGTACTGGGACAACCACCGAGATGGAATCTATGTCGACGTTGTTTCCGGCGAGCCGCTCTTCTCTTCGAAAGACAAATTCGACTCCGGCACCGGGTGGCCGAGCTTTACGAGACCTCTCGTGAAACAGAATATTGTCGAGAAGAAGGATCGCAGCTGGTTGATGGTCCGCACCGAGGTCCGCTCGGCCAAAGCCAATTCCCATCTCGGTCACCTCTTCGAGGACGGTCCGGCACCAACAGGTCTGCGCTACTGCCTCAACTCGGCAGCGCTCCGCTTCATCCCGGTCGAGGAGCTCGAGGCCGAAGGCTACGGCGAGTTTCTCCCGCTATTCGGGAACGCCGGCACGCCGGACCCGTAACGGGCCCATTCTCGCCCCACCCCGGCCACAGCTTCGGCATAATGTGGCGGTAGATTGAAGGTGGGGAGAAGCTCGGATGACCGATCCGCAAGACAGCAACAAGCGGCGCGTAGCGCTCGTGTTCGGGGGGCGCTCTGGCGAGCACGACGTGAGCATCGTGTCTGCACGGTCGGTCGACCGCGCCCTCAAACGCTCTCATTACCAGGTGGTGCCCATGGCGATCGACCGCCGTGGGCTATGGGCCGACGTCGAAACCGCGAGCCGCATCCTTGCCGAATCTTCCGATCGGGCCGACGGCGTCGTGAGATTCGAGGGCCGACACCGGCTCGATCCGCGCCTCCTCGATGACAGAATCGACGTCGCGTTCCCGGTGCTCCACGGTCCCTACGGCGAAGACGGCACGATCCAGGGTCTCTTCGAAATGCTCGACCTGCCCTACGTCGGTTGCGACGCCGCTTCGTCGGCGCTGTGCATGGACAAGATCTTCTGCAAACGGCTGCTCACCCAGGCGGGCTTGCCAACCCCGGCGTGGGTCGAGCTCGACCGCTCCTCGTGGGTCGAGGACCGGGATGGCATTGTCGAGCGCAGCCTCGCCCTCGGCCTGCCCCTGTTCGTCAAACCGGCGCGGCTTGGATCGTCGGTCGGGATCAGCAAGGTCGCTGAAGCGGGAGATCTGGTCGCAGCAATCGAGCTCGCCCTCGGCCATGGCGAGCGCGCGCTGGTGGAACAGGGTCTGGCCGCCCGCGAAATCGAGGTCGCGGTTCTCGGCGACCGGCTTCCACGTGCGGCGGTCCCAGGCGAAATCGTGCCGGGGCATGAGTTCTACGATTATGAAGACAAGTACATTGACTCGGCCTGCGAGCTCCTCGCCCCGGCACCTCTCGACGCGGACACGACCGCTGCCGCGCAGGCGCTCGGGATACAGGTATTCCGCCTCCTCGGCTGCTCGGGCATGGCCCGGGTCGATCTCTTCCTCGAGCGCGACGAAGACAAGCTGTGGGTCAGCGAGGTCAATACCATCCCCGGCTTCACCTCAATCTCGATGTTCCCCCGATTGTGGGAGCTCTCGGGCTTAGAGTATTCCGCACTCGTCGACGAATTGATTCAGCTCGCGCTGACACGAAACGCGAGGCGCTGAGCCTGTGCTTTTTCGGCTTTGGATTTCCCCCTGCTCCGGAATCGACTGACCGATCACCGACCTAAATCCAAAGCCGAATAAAGAGAATCTGATAAGTTGACCTCGAATCGCCAACGCACTATCGTCCGCGCGTGGGATTTCAAACCTGAAATTCCATGACAAACGAGGAGCGCAACCATGAAAAAGATCACCCGAGAAGAAGCCCTCGCCTACCACACCGGCAAACGGCATGGTAAGACCGAGGTGGTCGCCACCAAGCCATGCATCACCCAGCGCGACCTATCGTTGGCCTATACCCCCGGCGTTGCCGAGCCGTGCCTCGCGATCGCCAAGGACCCCGAGCTGGTCTACGAGTACACCAACAAGGGAAACCTCGTCGCGGTGGTCTCCAACGGAACGGCTGTCCTCGGCCTCGGCGATATCGGCCCGATGGCCGGCAAACCGGTGATGGAAGGCAAGGGGGTGCTGTTCAAGCGCTTTGCCGACATCGATGTCTTTGACATCGAGGTCGACAGCAAAGACCCGGAGGAGATCATCCGCTTTTGCGAGCTTCTCGCGCCCACCGTGGGCGGCATCAATCTCGAGGACATCGGAGCGCCCGATTGCTTCGAGATCGAGGAACGCCTCAAATCGAGCTGCGACATCCCGGTCTTCCACGACGACCAGCACGGCACGGCGATCATTTCGGGTGCCGCCCTGATCAACGCCCTCGAGGTCACGGGCAAGAAGGTCGAAGAAATCAAAGTCGTGTTCTCCGGCGCCGGCGCGGCGGGCATCGCCTGTGCCTCCTTTTACCTCTCGCTGGGGGTCACATCCGAGAATCTCCTCATGGTCGACTCCAAAGGCGTGATCTATAAGGGTCGTACCGAGGGCATGAACAAATACAAAGAGCGCTTCGCAATCGATACCGAAACGCGCACCCTGGCAGACGCCATGAAGGGCGCCGATGTCTTCGCCGGGGTCTCGGTCAAAGGGCTCGTGACCCAGGAAATGGTGAAGACGATGGCCGAAAAACCAGTCATCTTCGCCATGGCCAACCCGGAACCCGAGATCTCCCCCGAGGATGCCCTCGCCGCTCGGCCCGACGTCATCATAGCCACAGGCCGCTCGGACTACCCGAACCAGGTCAACAATGTGCTCGGTTTTCCGTTCATCTTTCGCGGCGCGCTCGACGTGGCATCCACCAACATCAACGAGGAAATGAAGCTGGCGGCTGCTCACGCACTGGCCGGACTCGCCAAAGAGGACGTTCCCGACTCGGTGGTCAGGGCCTACGGCGGGAAGCCGATCAAATTCGGCCGTGACTATCTGATCCCGAAACCCTTCGATTACCGTGTGTTGCTGTGGGAAGCACCCGCCGTGGCCGAAGCGGCAATCACAACCGGAGTGGCACGCAAACCGTACTCTTCCAAGGAAGATTACGTTCGCGAGCTCGAGAATCGATTGTCTCGGACCCGGCAGGTCATGCACGGGGTCTTCGACGAGGCGACAGCCGACCCCAAACGGATCGTTTTCCCCGAGGGTGAAGCTGTCAAGATCGTTCGTGCCGCCAAGATCCTCGCCGATGAGCACATCTGCAAGCCGGTGCTGCTCGGTTCGGCGACAACCATCGATCGGCTCCTGGCTGAGCATGAGGTCCCGAAAGACGCGGTCGAGGTCGTCGATCCTTCAATCGGCGATGACGCCAAGATCTATGCCGAGGTCCTGGCCCGTACCCGCTGGCGCCACGGCGTCACAATGGAGACTGCCCGCAAGGCGATGCGCGATCCGATCTACTTCGGCAACATGATGGTCCATCAGGGCGACGTGGATGGTCTCATCGCCGGTCTCACCATGTCCTACCCTGAAACGATCAGGCCGGCATTGCAGATTCACAAGACACGCGAAGGCATCAAACGGGCGGCGGGGATGTACCTGCTCCTCTTCGAAGACAGGATGCTCTTCATCGCCGATACGACGGTCAACCAGGACCCCACCGCCGACGAGCTGGCCGAGATTGCCTGGCTCTCCAGCCAGGCGGCGAATCACTATTTCGGTGTCGACGCGAGGGTGGCGATGCTCTCCTACTCGAACTTCGGTTCCAATATCGACCAGCGATCGCAAAAGGTCCGCGAAGCTGTCGCCATCGCCGAGCAGCGGTGGCCTGATCTCGTGATCGAGGGCGAGATGCAGGCCGACACCGCGGTCGAACCTGGCATCGCCGCGGAAGCTTTCCCATTGTCACGAATACAGGGCGACGCCAACATCCTGGTGTGTCCGGACCTCGAATCCGCCAACATCGCCTACAAACTGCTGTGGCGACTCGGTAAGGTCGAGGCCATCGGGCCCATCCTCATCGGTATCGATGCGGCGGTGCACGTATTGCAGCGAGGAGTAGACGTCAACGATATCGTCAACATGGCTGCTCTGTGCGTCCTCAAGGCACAGCGCTGGCGTTAAGCTGAGCGGAAGCCAATTGCGAGGGGTAGGGCCGCCCCTCATATGGGCTGACAGATTTCCCGCGGGAATGAATTCCCAAGCGCCAAGGTTATTGGAAGACAGTCAATTCTTGATCCGGTGACCCCGTGGCGGGGTCCAGGAGATCCTGGAGGCTTTCATGCAGGATACTCTCGAAACCGTTCTCGCTGGCAAGGGCGCGACGGTCCACTCGGTGGCGCCCGAAACCACCGTTCTTCATGCCGTCGGGAAAATGAACGATGAACGGATCGGCGCCCTTCTGGTCTGCGTTTCGGGTGAGATGGTCGGCATCTTCACCGAACGTGACGTTCTCTGCCGGATCGTCGGCGAGGGCCGCGACCCCGCGACTACGAGAGTCGTCGACGTCATGACCCAGGAGGTGGTGGCGGTACGTTCGACGACCACCGTCGAGGAGGCGATGGCGGTCTTCTCCGAGAAACGGTTCCGACACCTGCCCGTCGTCGACAATGGGAAGCTCAAGGGTCTCGTGTCGTCGGGTGACCTCACCCGTCGGATGAGCCGCAGACAGGAAGGCCATATCCAGGACCTGATGAACTACATTACAGGCAAATACCCGGGGTAGCGAAGCGCGCTTCTGGTTCTTTTCTTCCGCTCGCGCCCTGCGGGCGGAAGAAAAGAAGAAAAGGTGTGGTCTCGGCTCCTCATTTGTGCTCGCGCGCGGTGTAAACTGGTATTCACCAACGATACATGCGGAGGTACGTCATGAAGGTATTTCTGAGGTCGCTCGCGCTCATGACCATTGTTGCCGTTGTCTGCACGGCGGTGCCCGCGATAGCGGAGGAGGCCACCGGGGGGCTCCGTTACACGGTGACGGTCACCAAGTTCGAGAATCAGGCCGGATGGCACGGTCAGTGGGATCTTGGCAACGCGTGGGACACAGTGCTCACAGACATGCTGAACCAGACCGGCAAGTTCATCGTCCTCGGTGAAACCGACATGCGCGCAGCAGCCCTGGATGAACAGGACTTTGCGGCATCCGGTCGCACGGCCGGAGGGAAAAAGGCACCGGTGACCGGTCAGATGACGCCGGCGCAGCTGCTGGTCAAGGGCGCTATCACCCATGTTCAGGGTGATACCGGCGGCGCCGGCGGCGGCATCCGCGTCAAGGGCTTCAAGATTGGTGGGGGCGGCGGCAAGGGCGAGGTCAATGCCACCATCTACATCGTCGATTCGACAACCGGCCAGGTGGTGGCTTCGAAGAGCGTGGTCGGCACCCACAAACGCAAGGCCCTGGGGGTCGGCTACAACGCGGGAGGCTGGGGCGCGGCGTTCGGCGGCCACGCGAATGACAACGTCGGCCTTGCGGTACAAGACGCGTGTGCCGAGGCCGTCAATTTCATGATCGAGCAGCTTCCGAACTTCTCCTGGACCGGATCCGTGGTGATGGTGAAAGACGGCAAAGTCTATGTCAACCGTGGCAGCCGTGAAGGCGTCTCGGTGGGTCAGACCTTCACGGTTGGGGATGTCGAAGTCCTCCGTGATCCCGATACCGGAGAGGTCCTCGACGAAAGCATGACCGAGGTCGCACGTCTGACCGTCAGCCAGGTCAAAGAAAAACTCTCGATCTGCGACGTCATATCGGGCGACGCGGCAGCCTTGAGCAAGGGAATGACCATTCACCAGCCCTGAATGGAACCAGATTTCCTGGAAACGACCGTCGCGTTTTCGCGCGACGGTCGTGTTTTGTCTCACTGATCGCTGCCCGCCGTGTATAATTTGCTTGGAAAACTCTCGAGAGGGCGCTCAGTGTGATTCGAAGAACGACACTGTTCACGGGTATTGTGATTGCGGTGATGACGGCAACTGCCAGCGCCCAGGATGCCGGCTATCGCGCAGTCGACAGCCCCTTTCAGGATGATTTCGAGTACATAGTCAACGCCGATCTACAACCGTTGGTGGAAGTTGCTGGTGTTCGATGGACGCGATTCGGCATCTTCGTCAAAGGCGATCGCGAGATTGATCCAGAGAGAGACAACCCGGTCACGGTGGAACTCGGTTTTTTCAACATCAACCCCGACGGCGTCAAGATCTTGGTGATTGCCCTTCTCGAGGATGAAAACGGAGTGACCCTCGACCGCCTCGAGTGCGCCAAGATCAAGGTGGGTAACGACCGTCTCAAAGAATCGGTGCAGAAGCACAGTATTTCCGGAGCGGTCCTCCAAGCAACGCGGCGGGTCTACCTCTTCTGCGAGGTTGAACAATAGCTATCAGCTATCAGGAGAAAGCGTCCCAACCACTCGCATTGTCAAGGGTCGATCGACTCTGATCCCTGCGATGAGCTGACTGCTGATCGCTGACGGCTGAAAACCCCAGCTACCACGCAGCTTGGCGCCGGAGTAGCGCCAAGAACTCTTCCCGCACCAGGCGATCCGCAAAGCAGCCTCGCAGGGCCGATGTCGTGGTCAACGCGCCCGCCTTTTTGACCCCTCGCATCTCCACGCACAGGTGGCGCGCTTCGATGACCACCATCACTCCCTGCGGTTCCAGGTTGGTCCACAGGAACTCGGCTACCTGCTCGGTCAACCGCTCCTGGAGCTGGGGCCGCTTGGCGTAGAACTCGAGGATTCGCGGCAGCTTCGAGAGCCCGACCACCTCCGCTTCCGGGATGTAGGCGATGTGAGCGTGGCCGTAAAAGGGCACAAGGTGGTGCGCGCACATCGAATAAAAGGGGATTTCTCTCTCGATCACCATGTGGTTGTAGCCCTCGTCGTTTGGGAAGGTGGTGATCTTCGGCTCTGAACCCTCGCGCAGGCCATGAAACATCTCCAGATACATTTTGGCCACCCGCTCAGGGGTCTGCTGGTAATTGGGGTCGTCAAGATCGAGCTTGAGCTCGCCCATGATCGCCGCCATATGGCCAGCAATGGCCTCGATGATCTTGTCGTCGTCGCCGCGAGGTATCGAATTGTCACCGTTGGCGTTCACGGAATGTGTCTTATCGCGCTCTTCCGTATCGATGGCTGTCACATCGCTCATCTCGTGTACTCCTTCGCCCACGGACAATCGCGACGAAGCGTACAGTATTCCGCTCCGCCCCACCACCCAGGCTATGCGGCTATACGGCTACACGGCTATTCGGCGCAAGCCCATTCGGGGTCCTCTCCGAAAAGCCATGCTACCGAATAGCCGTGGGCGGGTGGGTGGCGGAACCCATATAGCCGTCTGCCCGATCAGTGGCTGGGTGGTCTGCTACCATCCGGGCGATGTCGAGCGAACTCAAAGGGAACATTCTCATCACCGGTGTTCATGGCCAACTCGGCCGCGCCTTGGCTGCGGCCTGCCGCGATCGCGGGATTGAATTCGAGGGGCGCGACATCGACACGCTGGACATCGGAGACGCCGCAGCCGTCACCGATTGGATAGACACCTCGAAACCGTCCACCGTCATCAACTGCGCCGCCTACACCGCAGTTGACGATTGCGAGACGGATGAACAGTCGGCGCTGAAGATCAACGGCACCGCGGTCGGGCATATCGCGAAGGCGTGCAACACCGTCGGAGCCCGCCTGGTCCAGATCTCCACCGATTATGTGTTCGAGGGAAGCGGTGATCGGCCTTATCGAGAGGACGACCCCCTGGCGCCGATCAGCGCCTACGGCCGCACAAAGCTTCGCGGCGAAGAAATGGCCTTGAATGCCCGCCGCCACCTTGTAGTGCGCACCGCATGGCTCTACGGTCACGGTGGCCGGAATTTTATCGAAGCGATCCGCAGCCAGATCGACAGCGGTGCCGAAACACTGAGAGTGGTGGCTGATCAGCACGGCGGTCCGACCTACTGTAACGATCTCGCCGAGGCTGTTCTCGATCTCGTCGAAGCGGACGCCGGCGGTATCGTTCACGCGGTCAACACAGGTGAGACCACCTGGCACGGGTTCGCGGTCGCCATCACAAGCCGGTTGGGCTCGAAAATTGAGGTGCTACCGGTGACCTCGAGCGAATTTCCCCGCCCCGCTCCCCGGCCGGCCTATTCGGTCCTCGACACATCGCGTCTCGCGAGCATTCTCGGACGATGCATGCCACCCTGGGAAGATGCGCTGGGGCGCTACCTGGAGGTGCCGTGCGCATCCTGATCACCGGCATCTCGGGTTTTGTCGGGCCCTATCTGGCCCAGCACATCGCCGAAACCGCCTCCGAAGCCGAAGTCTGGGGTCTGGTCTGGGCGGCTGATCCCGCAAAAGCTCCGCCGTCGGTCGAAAACATCGCGGGCGATCTCACCGATATTTCGTCGTTGACGACCGCGTTGAACCAGGTACGGCCGGACATCATCTTTCACCTCGCCGCTGCCTCCTCTGTGGCCATTTCCTGGGACCACCCGGGCCGCTTCCTCGAGGTCAATGCGGTTGGCACGGTCAACCTCCTGGAGGTGGCGCGCACCCTCGACCTCGACACGAAAGTAGTGGTTTCTTCTTCGGCCGAGGTTTACGGAGCGGTGCCGATGGACCAACAGCCCATCACCGAGGACGCGCCCCTGGCGCCGCTTTCGCCCTACGCCGCCAGCAAGGCCGCTCAGGATCTATTGACTGCACAGTATTTCCACGGGTACGGATTGCCGACTATACGGCTGCGCCTCTTCCATCACACCGGGCCCCGTCGTCCAACCCAGTTTGTGGCCTCGAGCTTCGCCCACCAGATCGCCCGCATCGAGCGGGGACTCGACCCGCCACGGCTGGCGGTAGGAAATCTCGAAGCGGTCCGCGACTTCACCGATGTCCGTGACGTGGCGCGGGCCTACTGGCTGGCCGCGACCCACGGCGTCCCGGGTGAGGCCTACAATGTCTGTTCGAGTCGCCGCACCAGCATTCGCCGAGTGCTCGACATGCTTCTCGCCCATACTGAAATCGAGGTCGAGGTCGACATAGATCCGAATCGGCTTCGGGCCGCCGATATCCCCTGCCTGGTGGGCGACTATTCGAAGTTCAGCGAAACCACCGGCTGGCAGCCTGAAATCCCGCTTGTGCAAACCCTCGGCGACCTGTTGGATTGGTGGCGCGAAGAGCTGAGTAACCAGAAACCGGTGACCGGTAATCAGTGACGGGCAGTCAGCCAAAAAGTCCGAGGGTGTGGCCGGGCATTTGCTACTGGTTACTGTCACTGAAGGCTCTTCCACTTGAGTCCCTACCTCCGACGTGGCAAAGTGCCCTCGGGAGGAAGACCCGCATGACCAACAACCGCCGCAACCTGATCGCCCAGTGGGCTTTCGACACGCGGGCCATCCTCGGCCGCTTTCACCTCTGGTTGAAGGACGTCGAGCTTCATTCAAATGGCAATTCCATCACCGAGGGCATCTCTTTTGTTGGCGGCTCGCTGGAGCGGGCATTCGTCATGGCGACGGCCGTCACCGCTCTCGGCACCAGGCTCTTTGGTCGCTGGGGTGAGGGAGAGGGCCTCGACAAGGCAGGAATCAACCGTGTCAAGAAGGACGCAGATGCGGTCTCCGCCTACGCACTTTCGGAGGCGCTCTGGTACCTGACGCGCAGTCTCCCGGAGAACCACGCCGTCATGATTTCCCTTGGCGAGGGCTTGATGCCGAAGGCGGGAGAGACACCCGAGATGGGCTCCAATCCGCTGCTCGGCTTCGGCCGGGTCTATGCCAGGCCACAAGTGGCACGATTTCTCGACCGTCGTGTTCACCGGCTTGTCAATGATCCCAGCTATGAGTGGCCCGAGTTCTGGCTCGATCTCCAGAATGCCGGTATTACCGTCTGGGGGGCAGCGGTGGACACCCTGGAAAACACATCGCGATTTGCGAAAGGCAGCCCTTCCGGTGCAATGACCGTGGTCCACCTGTTCGACCAGCCACTCAAAGTGGCGCGTCCCTACGAGGGGTATATGGGCAACCTCGTCTTGCCCAGGGAGGTTGTCGAGAGCGCGGCGGATCGCTCCATCCTGATCGACTTCAGAACCCCTCGGGCCAAGGTCATGGAAGCGATCTGTGAGACCTATCCCGAGATCCAGCCGGAGCACGTTCACGTGTGGACCCTCGGCGGACCTTCCCGCGTCGACCGCTTGAGCGCCCTGTGGTCCGAGTGGCAATCCCTCGGCGTACACCTGGTGGAGGACGGCTGGACCTTGCCCCAGACCGGTCAGCAGGTTTTTACGGAGTCCGGAACCTACGCACCGGTTTTCCGGGTCGGAACCTATGCCGATGACAATGGTGCAACCCATCTCTTCCTGTGCGACGGCTATGCCGCCTCGGCCGAAGCCATGCAGGCCGCGAGCCTCGATCCTATCCTTGACCTCAAGACCTCGATGTGCCTCTTTTCCTCCCAGTTCAAGGCGTCTGTCGAACGCGAGCAGCACATCATCCGCCTCGACTCGGAAAGCGATGAATTCGAATCACAGCTCGCCGCCACTCTCGACACCGAGCTCACTCCGGATCTCGCCAAGGCGTATCGCGCCAGCCTGCAGTCGGCACGCGAAGCCCTGATGCCGGTTGACCGGCACACCATCACCGCCGACGATTTCTTCCCGCTCAAGGAGTGGCGGGTGTTGGCCCTCGACGGCTACATGCTTCCAGATCCCTACAGCGGCGCCGATGGAGTCGAGCAGGTGGCCGAAGATCGCTACCGTGTCACGACCCGTGCCACGACCCGGCTCGGGGTCATCGACGCAACCCTCGAGCTGCAGCTGATGGAGCCCTTCGAGGAGATGCGGATGGTCTTCTCGCCCCTCCTCGACCGATTCTACTCTGGCCAGGATTATCGCGACCGCGCGGTCAAGATCTCCGACTCGGGCCGGATTCGCAACGAGCTTCAGACGTTGTGTTCGGAGGCCATTGAATACCTGCCAGACGACCGCATGCTGGTGCAATTCGATCTGATCGACGACTCCGTCCTCCCTCGGGACAAGAGGGAGCTGATCCGCGAGGTCCTGGACTGGTACAAGACCAATCACCCCATCTGGTTCAATTGGCTGGAAATGAAATGAGGAGTTAGGAATGAGGAATTAGAAATGCCGCCCACCCACT